>CERR01126566.1_pt1 | contig 42580 bp, 40 predicted proteins | sample 530841 | NCBI WGS metagenome assembly CERR01 (sample SAMEA2621021, study PRJEB7988) | marine metagenome | biome: marine biome (ENVO:00000447); feature: surface water layer (ENVO:00002042); material: "saline water (ENVO:00002010), including plankton (ENVO:xxxxxxxx)" | depth 5 m | reverse complement strand
GCCTTGCCTAAAAACCAAACATACTGCTGCAAATTCAACCATCAAAGATCAACACGCCCTAGCATTACCATACGCTACAAAGAGCTAAATAGTTCTTTTAGCTGAAGGGCGTTTACCTTGTTATATAAAAACAAGGAAAACGCATTATTTGCTATGCTGCGGTTACTAACGGTTTTATTGCTCAGGCTCAAGGCGTTTAATTCCTTGTCCGTCAATGCCTAAGTAAATATAGCCATCACTGCCTTGTGCTAAGCTGCGGACGCGGCCTATTCCTTCTAAAATTTTATATTGCTTTGAAACACCTTTGTTAGATATTTCCAGTGCACTTAAAAACGAAAATTTCATAGACGATAGCAAAAGTTTGCCTTTTAATTGCGGGTACTTATCGCTGCTAACCAATAACATGTCAGAAGGGGCAATGGAGGGGGTCCAATGCAGTACGGGCGATTGCATGCCGTCTTTTTCTTGTATGTCGGTAAACGACGTACCGCTATAATTAACACCATAACTAACCACCGGCCAGCCATAATTAGCGCCCGCTTTAATTATGTTCAGCTCATCGCCGCCACGTGGGCCGTGCTCATGAGACCATAACGTTTGTGTTGTTTTATCAAACCACATGCCTTGCGGGTTGCGGTGTCCGTATGACCAAATAGCGGGTTTAGTGCTTTTTTGATTTACAAACGGGTTATCTTTAGGAATGCGGCCATCAGCGTGTAAGCGATAAATTTTACCGCCATCACGGGTTAAGTCTTGCGGGTTTTTATCGCGCGAGCCGCGATCGCCAATCGAAAAGTAAACATACCCTTGGTTATCAAACACAATACGGCTTCCGTAGTGCTGGCCTTTTGTGCTGTTATGCTCACCTTTGTATAGTAATTGTGTGTTTAAAAGCTCAGTGCGATCGTCACTAAGCTTGGCGCGCATTAGGGCTGTATTACTGCCACTTTTAGCGCCTTGGGTACTTGAGTAAGTTATGTAAAGCCATTGGCTATCGTCTGGTCCGCTATGTAGGGCTAAATCTAGTAAACCGCCTTGCCCATTAGCATCAATTTGTGGCAAACCCGAGAGCTTAGTTAAGTTAGCTGAGTTTTTAGGCAGTAAATAAAGTGTGCCGCTTCGCTCGGTTATAAGTAAATCACCGTTACTTAACGGCTCAATAGCCCAGGGGATAGTTACCCCTTTAGCCATACTGACGGCCTTTACATTGAGCGGTAACACATCAAGGGTTTTGTAATCTACAGCTGCCACTGGCGTTGAAACGAGTACAGCTATAAACGCCGTTGATAATGTTTTAGCAATCGTTTTCGTAGGTATAAACGCAGTCATATCCCTGTCCAATAAATAAGCAAGTAATACCTACATTAGCATGCTGCTGCAGATTTTGCTAAATGTAGCGCTTTAATAAAAACTATATATATTTCAATCATAAAGAGTTTACCCGCAGTGTTGTATGGCTGGTTTTAATATTTTAAACAGCTATTTATTACACCTTAATTGAGGCTTTAGTACAGCACTTTAAATTAGTGAGCTGCGTAAAAACTGTGCTAAAAAACTGAATATTTACTCTAATACTATTGAAATTAATTTTTTTGGGCGTACACTTGTGCGCTGAAGTTTGAGCGTACACATGTAAGTTCAAATTCAATATTTAATATCCAAGAGATTAATAGTGATGATTACTAAAGTATTAGACCAATTTTCGAAGTGGTTTTTACACCATCAAAGCTTTGCAGGCTACATTGAGCCCATAATGCAAATGGTTAAGCCTGCGTGGCGTGCTGGTCTTTATAGAGCAAAAATAGAAGAGCTGACGCAGCACAATGGTGATTTTTTAAGTATTACCTTAAAGCCTACTCAGCACTGGCAGGCACACAATGCTGGCCAACATATTAGTTTAACGGTAGAAATAAACGGGCGTTTATTAACTCGTGTTTTTACGGTTGCCTCAAGCCCTGAGCAATTTAAAACTACGGGCTTGGTGCGTTTATTAATTAAAGCTAATGAGCAAGGGCGTTTTACAAGCCTTTTAAGCAGTGCTTTACGAGTCGGTGAGTGGTGCAATATTTCAGCGCCTAGTGGCGACTTTGTTTATAAAAACACCCAAAACAATGCAACGTTTATAGCGGGCGGCTCGGGTATTACACCTATGCTTGCCATGATTAGTGAGCATTTAAAACATACCACACAAAAAGTATCGCTGATTTATTATGCCAAAGCCGCAGCGCACCAATGTGTAGACGAGCTAAGCGCATTAGCAAACCAGTTTTCGCATTTTTCTTTTTTACTGCTCACACGCGAGCAATCAGATGATATTACTCGCCATGTAAATGTATGGGAAAACCCAGACATATACTGCTGTGGGCCTGCAAACTTTATGAAAACGGTGTGTGACTTTGCTAAAAAACACCATTTAAATTACTACCAAGAGGCATTTGGTTTAACGCTGTCAAGCCAAAATGACGACAGTCTGTTTAACGTACAGATTAATAGCAGCGCTCATATCGTAAATGCTAATAACGCATTGTTAGCACAGTTTGAAGCAAAACAATTACCGGTTAAACGCGGGTGTGGCATTGGTATTTGCCACCAGTGCCAGTGCATTAAAAAGTCAGGCGTGGTGCGTAATTTAAAAACTGGTGAGCTAAGTGATAACGGCGAGCAGTTAATTCAACTGTGTGTAAGTCAACCTGTTAGCGACTTGGAGTTACAGCTATGAAAAACATAAACTTTGATCAGTTAGCCCACGATTTAGATAGCATAAAAATGGATACGCTAGGCAAAGTAGGGCAACAAGATGCAAACTACATTCGCTCGGTCGTTAAAAAGCAGCGGCTATGTGAGTGGAGTGGCCGTATTTTACTTATGCTGGGCTTTATTCAGCCACTTTTATGGGTTGCGGGTGTACTGTTATTAGCGCTGGCAAAAATTTTAGACAACATGGAAATTGGCCACAATGTTATGCACGGCCAATACGATTGGATGAACGACAAGCAGCTTAACTCGCAACACTACGAATGGGATATTGCTTGCGATGGGCAAAGTTGGCATCGCGTTCATAACTTTGAGCACCACACCTACACTAATATTATTGGTAAAGACCGCGACTTTGGTTATGGTTTATTGCGTTTAAGCAATGATTTTAAATGGCGCTTAAAAAATGTGTGGCAGTTTATTACATATATAAATTTAAGTGTGCTGTTTCAGTGGGGTGTGTCGTATCACGAACTGGCAGCGGAACGTGTGTTTATAGGTAAAAAGAAAGAAAACCGCGAAGGGGGTGTATCGCATTCTACCCTAAAACAGCGCTTTTTTAGTAAAGGTGCGCGCCAATTAATAAAAGATTATGTGATATTTCCTTTATTGGCAGGCCCTTTGTTTTTATGGGTATTAGCAGGCAACTTACTGGCAAATTTAATCCGTAATTTATGGACCTCAACCATTATTTTTTGTGGCCACTTTACCGAGGACACCGAAACCTTTAAACAAGAAGACTGCGTAAACGAAACGCAAGGGCAGTGGTACTATCGCCAAGTTTTAGGCTCATCAAATATTAAAGGCCCGCATTGGTTTCATGTTTTAACTGGGCACTTAAGTTGCCAAATTGAGCATCACTTATTTCCTGATATGCCGTCCTCTCGCTATCAAGAAGTGGCCCCGCAAGTGCAAGCCGTTATGCAAAAGCACGGTATTGATTATCATACAGGTGGTTTTTTTAAACAGTATAGCTCGGTATTAAAACGTATTATTAGGTACTCGTTTAAATAAATAATGTGCCTTTAAAAAGCCGATTAATGAAGATGCATTAATCGGCTTTTTTGTATGTGCTTAACAATATGGCTAATTTATAAACAGCAGTTGCAAAAAATTCTTTTTGATAATTAAAAAAGCCTCAGTTTTGCTATGGTTAAATGATGCATGAATGTCATACAATGGAGAAAAATAGACCACACAAGAGAGATTAAAATGGCCGCATTCGGTACCGTGTTTATGCCGCAGATGATTCAAGCTCGTTTTTCTGATAACCAATGGAGCGAAAGCTCAATCGTCCCTTCCGATAAACTTGAACTTCATGCGGGCGCGCACGTCCTTCATTATTCAAGCACGTGTTTTGAAGGCTTAAAAGCTTTTCGCCACGAAGATGGCTCTATTTATATTTTTAGAATAGATGCAAACATTGCGCGTATGCAGCAAAGCTCTGCGTTATTAAGCTTACCAAGCTTTGACGGTCAAATGCTAAAAGACATGATTATCGAGATTGTTAAAGAGTATGCTGATGAAACGCCATTGCCACCGGGCTCTATGTACATTCGCCCAACTCACATAGGAACAGAAGCTGCCATTGGTAAAGCGGCTGCACCGTCAATGAGCTCGTTGTTATATACACTTTTATCGCCAGTTGGCGATTACTTTACCGGCGGCGCTACTGCGCTGCGTGTATTACTTGAAGAAGATGGCATGCGCTGTGCCCCGCACATGGGCATGGTAAAAAGTGGCGGTAACTACGCCAGTGCACTTGCACCAATTAGCGCAGCACGCGAAAAATACCAAGCCGATCAAATCTTGTTTTGCCCTGGCGGCGACGTACAAGAAACAGGTGCTGCTAACTTTATTCTTATTGATGGTAACGAAATTATTACCAAAGCGCTTGATAGCACGTTTTTACATGGCGTAACCCGTAATAGCATTTTAACCATTGCAAAAGATTTAGGTATGACGGTAAGCGAGCGTAACTTTAGTGTTACCGAGCTTTTAGAGCGCGCTGCAAAGCCAGGTACAGAAGCTGCACTTTCAGGTACTGCTGCGGTATTAACGCCAGTAGGCACGTTTATTCATAACGATAAAGAATACAAAGTAGGCAGTGGCGAGCCAGGCCCAACAACAGCGCGATTACGCCAAGCATTGAACGATATTCAATGGGGTAAAAGTGAAGACAAACACGGCTGGTTAACTAAAATCTAATTGATTTGAGCAGTTCGCAGTAAAAAGCCACCGACTAGGTGGCTTTTGTGTTTTTGAGTACATTTTGAAATGTTTAGCGCTTAAAACTTCATTTCTATTTTGCCGTACACGTAACGGCCATTAAATCCGTAGGGCGAAAAGCTCGAATAAGCAAACAAGCGAGAAAAAGTAGAGACTTCTTCTACATTTTCGCGGGTAGGATCTGGGTATACATCAAAAATGTTATTGGCACCTAAACTAAGCGTTAGGTTATCGGTAGCGGCATAGGCTACATCTAAATCAGTGATCCACTTAGGCTTTAATACCTCGTTTAGCTCAGGCGTTGATGAAGGGTCTTGGGTTTCACCATAACGCGTAGTTCTTAGTGTGGTACGCAGCGCATCATGGGTCCATGTAGCACTTAAATTGTATTTATTGCGCGGGGTGCTTACTTCAAAGCGGCGCAGCTCTGTACCTGAGAACAAGTTGTCTTGATCAAACCCAGCGCCTTGCAGCTCAGAGGGCGGGTCAATAATATCAGTGACTTCATTTTTGCCGTAGTTATACCCTAAGTTAAAGGCAATATCGCCATAGCCATCGGTGATTAAGTTGTACGAGGCAACCACATCAACACCCCGCGTTTTACTATCTATAGCGTTTAAGAAAAAGCGGCCTTGGTTAGCGCCTGTGCCTGCTAGCAACTCTTCTATTGCTGCCCCCGATAAATTGTTAGATAAAACAATACGGTCATCAATTAGTATTTGATAGTAATCAACCGATAAGCTGAAATTAAAGTCGGTAGACCAAGTAAAGCCAACCCCGTAGTTAGTGGCTTCTTCGGCATCAAGGCCCGGTGATCCAAGCGCTTTGGCTACATCGCTGCTTGGTGCAAAGGTGCCGGTTTCGGTCGGAACGCTATCAACAAATACGGTAGCAACCGAAGTAAAATATTGCTGTTGTAATGAAGGCGCTCTAAACCCTGTTGAGGCTGAAGCGCGTATGGCTAAATCTTCGGTTAACGAATAGCGCGTTGCAATTTTGCCGTTAAGTGTATCGCCAAAATCTGAGTAATCCTCATAACGGGCTGCCACAGCAATATTCCAATCATCTGTCAGGTAGGTTTCTAAGTCTATGTAAAAGCTTACATTGTGGCGGCTGTTGTCACCTTCTGATTCAGGTGTAAAGCCTGGAAATACCTGCGCACCTGCTGCACCAAATGGGCCATCTTCGCCTGTGACTACGCCGCCTGGGCCAAATGAGCCTTGTGCGTATGAGGCTTCTTCGCCAGCTTCTATTTGATAGCCTTCTGTACGGTACTCAGCCCCAATGGCAACACTTACTGCGCTTTCTAAAAAGCTGACATCCACTTCGCGGCTTAAATCAACATTTAAAGTAAGTTGATCGTATGTCAGCGTACCGGCATCAAAGCGTGTTTGGCTAGTGGGGCCGTATGACGTATTTAAACTATTGGTTACACCAAATTCGAACGCATCTTCACCATACACAGCCGATACATCGTAGTTCCAATCACTTATAAAGCCTTTAACACCTAACGCGAGTGAGTAGTCGTTTATATCTGAGGTGATCACAGGTAAAAATCCGTCGGGGTATATTTCTTCTATATTACGGCTATCGCTTGCGCGTCTATAAAAACCAGCGCCTTCACCTTCACGTTTAGAGTAAGAGCCAAATGAATATAAATCGATATCGTTTGTTAATTGATAACCTGCATTATAAAAAACCGATAGGTCTTCTACATCCCCATTACCAAAGTTATGGTTATAACGGTTAACTGTAAACTCGCGGGGGTCAAGCGAGCCATCTTCTAATCGGTCGTAGTTTTCGCGTTGATCGTAATCGGCACGGTTAGTTGAGTGGCGGTCGCGGTATTCAGTCGAAATGTTTAAAAAGCCATTATCACCAAGCTCTAAACCAATATTACCTTGCAAAGTAAGCGTTTGCCCATCGGTTAAAGAGCGATCGCCGCCTTCGGTAAATGCTAGGTTGCCATCGCTACCCTCAGATACCGATTCAAGCTGAGGTACACCATCCATCTCGGTGACATTTGCCCCATAAATAGCCGCAAGGGAGCCGCCGCTGCTTGCGCTTTTAAGTACAATATTAATCACACCCGCTATTGCATCAGAGCCGTATTGCGCCGCAGCGCCATCGCGTAAAACTTCAATGCGTTCAATAGCATTAGCAGGTATTGCATTTAAATCTACAGAAGATGAGCCACGCCCCGTTGAACCATTTAAATTAAGTAGTGCGCTACTATGACGACGCTTTCCATTAACCAGCACTAAGGTATGATCGGGTGCTAAACCACGTAGTTGTGCAGGGCGTACATGGTCGCTGCCATCGGTAAGCGATGCCTGTGGAAAGTTAAAACTTGGTAACAAATTGCTCAGTAGCGCGTTTGTTTCAGTAAGGCCTGAACTGGTAAGCGCCTCAGCGCCAATAATATCAATAGGTACGGCGCTGTCTTCAACTGTGCGCCCTAAACGGCGTGAGCCAATAACGCTAATTTGCTCTATATCTTCTTGTGCTTGAGGTGTTTGCTGTGCCGCGTGTGCACTAAACGCACCAAATAGCGAAAGCGATGCACCCACAGCCACTGCTGTACTCACTTTTAAGTTATTTAACCTAAACGGTAGGCTTTTATTCATGTTGTTAATCCTCATCTGATCACCCATTGATTTAAAGTTTTTGTTTTTATAGCTGCTACTTTTTAGTGGAGCTGCTTTGAGAACATAAACCGCATTAACAAAATGAGTCAATTGAATAACATTCAATTAAAATTAAAGGGTATATAGTTACAAGGTTTAATTAATAAAACTAAATGAGGTAAAAGCTAGAAATAGGCTAGGATTTGTAAGTAACTGATGGGGCTTAAAATAATTGTCAACCATGAGGTTTACTTTTGATTAACAGGTAAGAGCAGTGTGCACGCCTTTAATAATGGCTATTGCTAAGCCTTTTTTAAATTAAGTGTATAACCCACCTTTTATATGTTAAATAAATTAACATATAAAAGGTGGGTTATTTAAGCTGAAATTTGTATAGCGTTTAAAAAGGTTGCCAGTGATTTTTATAATAAAATAATATAAAAATTAAAATTTTATTTTACCGATAAGTATATCTTTAAACATGACCCAATCTCCCCATAAGCTATAAAGGGGGTGCTTAAATGTAGCGGGGCGGTTTTTTTCAAAAAAGAAATGCCCAATCCAAGCAAATCCGTAGCCAATAACCGGTAATAACCACAGCAAGCTATATTGCTGCTTGATCAATGCAATAAAGATGACTGCAAGTACTAGCGTGCTGCCAATAAAGTGAAGCCTTCTGCAGGTTACATTGCGGTGCTCTTTTAAGTAATACGGGTAAAACGCTTTAAAGGAGTTAAAAGTGTGTGGTGTGTTCATAGTCAATGCTCTTATTTTTATAGTTTATTAAATATACAAGGGCCTGCTAAATTTTGCAGGAAAAATTTTTGCAAACAAGAGGTTATTTAACTGCGGCGCAAGGTTTGTAACCTAGTGGGCTCGATAACGCCTCCTGCGCACGCCTATTTATTTGCAATAACCCCTTACACAGGCTCTTCCTTTAACCAAACGCTTAGCAAGATGTGCTCGTGGCTTTTATTGTACTGGTGAGAATAAACGCTGATAGGTTTTATAGGCGTACTCATCGCTCATGCCGCTTAGGTAGTCGCATATTATGCGCATGCCTTGGTTTTGTTTTTCAGCGTCTAGATAAAGTGCTTGCGTTGTTTCGGGTAATAAACGCAGAGGGTCACTGGCAAAAGCGGTAAATAATTCAATCAGTAAGTTTTGACCTTTAAACTCTATTTGCTGCATTTCGGGGTCGCGTATTAAGCGATTAAATACAAAATGCTTAAGTATTTGCAAAACACGCTCGTACTGTGGGTCTAGCTTTGCAGTGTACTTTAAAATAGGGCACTCAAAATCACCATGCTGAACATCTAAATGAATATGAATAATAAACATATTTACCAGCTCGCCAATGGCATCTTTACGCTCAAAATCGTTTTTTGAAAACAAGCGTTGGGTAAGCGAGTCTAATTTAGTGTTTAACCAATCGTAATTAAGCGCGTTTAAGTGGGGTAATGCATGTGTTTGCCAATCATCTAGTGTGAGCACTTTAGTGGCTATGGCATCTTCTAGGTCGTGCACTGCATATGCTATATCATCGGCATGTTCCATTATGGCGCTATCTAACGATTTATAACGGGTTTTTGCACGGTACTGATCTATTGGTGTATGGCTAGTTAATAGGGCTTTGTCGTTGTCGCTTAAAGGGGCAATGATCCATTCAAATATTTGTGCATCGTCTTTGTATAAGCCTTTAGCGGGGCGCCAATCATCTGCTTTTATAAATGAGCGTGTATTATTTACCTTCGGAATGGTGTGCCATAAATCGTCTATAAATGCGGGGTATTTAATAAAGCCAAGCAACGTGCGGCGCGTTAGGTTCATGCCGTGGCCGTTAGAGTAAGGCTCAAGTTTAGCGACTATACGCAATGTTTGTGCGTTGCCTTCAAATCCACCGTGCTCACGCATCATATAATTTAAGGCAATTTCGCCGCCATGGCCAAACGGCGGATGGCCTATATCGTGGGCTAAACATAAGGTTTCTAATAAACCGGTAGAGGGGAAGTGTTCAAAATCGCTGTGCTGTGCTTTTAAATGCCGCAATATGCCGGTACCAATTTGCGATACCTCCAAAGAATGCGTTAAGCGTGTGCGATAAAAGTCGTTTAAGCCTATCCCCATAATTTGGGTTTTTGCTTGTAAGCGCCTAAAAGCTGCAGCATGAATTATACGAGAGCGGTCTACCTGCCAGGGGGAGCGATTATCGTTAGGGCGATTTTTATACTGTTCTATTATTCGGCTTTGCCATTGCTTATCCATACTGCTTACTCACAAAACATTGTTATACACGGTATAAGCTCAGTATACCCATGCCCTAATAAATTGCGAATGAACAAGTACATAACCTGAGCTGGTGGATAATATATTTATCGCAAGCAGCCACTTTAGCATTTTTTAGCAAAGCGTGGCCCTTAAAGGGTTACACACAGAGTGTTATTCGCGTTTATATAGTGGCTTAGGTATAATGGGGTTTCGTGTGTGTGTGTATTACCCATGCATAATTGTTGTTTGAAAGAGAGACTACATGCTAAAAACCATTTTAAAGCTGTTACTAAGCGTATTTTTTTTATGGGCGCTTGCATATCCGTTTATGCAAAGTAATGAGCAAGAGGTTGAAGAACAAACCACAGGTGAACAACCTAAAAAAGTAAAGAAAAAAGAAAAACCCCTGCACAATGTTACTTTACCTAAATTTTCTGAATTTGCTGATGTAAAAGAGAAAAAACAGGCATTTTTTGATTTTATTCGCCCACATGTTGAGGCTGAAAATAAAAAAATATTACAGCAACGCGCTAAGTTAGAAATTGCGCGTATGATGCTTGAATACAACGAACCGCTCGAGAAAAAACAACAGCGCGACATCGTTAATATTTTAAAAGCCTATGGCTTACCTGAAACAGTAAACACCCTAATTTTAAGCCAAGCGCTGCGCCGTGTTGATATTATTCCTAAAGAGCTTGCGCTAATGCAAGCGGCGAATGAGTCGGCGTGGGGTACATCGCGCTTTGCACGCATAGGGCTTAACTTTTTTGGCCAATGGTGCTATTCAAAAGGCTGCGGTATGGTGCCAAGACGCCGCAATACCGGAGCGGCGCACGAAGTTGCTGCATTTAAGTCGGTACGCGCAGCAGTAAGCTCGTATTTTAGAAATATTAACACACATAATGCCTACAAAGATTTACGCCTGATACGCGAAGATTTACGACAGCAGCAAAAGCCCATTGCGGCAACGGCACTAACGCATGGTTTAATGTCTTACTCAGAGCGCGGCGAGGCCTACATAGAAGAGCTAAACACCATGATTAACCAAAACAGAGCTTATTTTGATGAATAAAAAACGACTCATAAATATTAACGCCATACTCATTTTATTAAGTTTGGCGGTAAGTACCGTCAATGCTAAAGAGTTTGTTATGTCGTACGATGGCTTTTACGACAGATTAAAAGTGGTTAACAAGGGCGACTTTCAGTATGCACGGGTTAACTTTTACATTAGCGATATTGCCACAAACGAGGCATGTGCTATTAAAAGCGGCACAATTTTAACTGAAAATAACGAATACCCGCTTAATTTTACCGATAAAGCACAGTTACTTTTACCGTTTGATAAGCAGCTCGATACGGATAAAGCCGTTATTGTTGTAGAGCCACAAAACCCTGATCACGATTGTCAGTTAAAATTGCAAATTGAGGCCAGCGAATTTGAAGGACTTAGTTTAACGAAGGATTCGTTGTACACAATTAATAACGAGTTAGATGAACTTTTAACAGATTTATCAGGCTTTTTTGTTAGTAAACTTATGTGGTTTTTATTGCCTGAGCAAAAAGGCGTTGCTGTAACGTTTAAAGAGCCTGTGACCTTTAATAACCCACATATACAGTGCGAAAAATCAATCTGCTACTTTGCAGTACAGGATAACTGGGAAGATGACGTAAATCTGCTTGGTGATATAGAAAACGTAGTTAAAGTAACCCCCTGGATAGCAAAATAAGTTGCAGGGTTTAATAAAAACGGCGCTTAATATAGCGCCGTTTTTTTATGCGTTATTTTGGCAGTGTTTGGGTTGAATCACGTTTTATAAGGGTGGGTTCAAACACGCGGTTTATGTGTAAGTTTTTATACTGATACACATCTTGTAGCACCATTTTTGCAGCCATTTCACCCATTTCTTCTACTGGGTTATCTATGGTGGTAAGTGTAGGGTAAAGATAATTGGCAAATATAACGTTATCAAAGCCAATCACCGACAAATCGTTTGGTAAATTAAAGCCATGCTCACGGGCGTATTTCATAGCACCTGATGCCATTTCATCGTTGGCACACACTAAAGCACTAAATGGAATACGCGTGTTGAGTAGTTTTTCAAGGCCTTTGCTGCCGCCAATTTCGTTAAAATCACCTTCGTAAAACAGCGCCTCATTAAAGGGAATGTTTTTTTCGTGCAGCGCTTTTTTATGGCCTTTTAAACGGTTTCTGGCATCGGCTTTAACTTGCGGCCCCGCAATATAAGCTATATTTGTGTGGCCTTGTTCAACAATAGATTTACTGGCTAAGTAGCCGCCGAGTTCGTTATCTAGGCTAATGCAGTTACTTTCAAGTGAATGTACGTATCGGTTAATAAGGTAAATAGGGGTTTTACCTTTACTTAGCTCAATTAGGTAGTCATCACTGACTGATTCTACATGTAAAATTAGCGCATCGCATTTGCGGCTAATTAAAAATTCAATGCCGTCTTTTTCTTTATCGTCTTCACTGTGACCGGTGGTAATAATAACGTGCTTACCCGCGGCGCGCAGGGCTGACTCTATGCCTGCCATCATTTGAGCAAAGAAAGGACCATGAAGCTCTGAGACCAAAATACCCACGCTGTTGGTTCTGTTTGAGGCAAGCGATTGCGCAATAGAATTGGGCTTATAGCCCAGCTGCTGCATTGCATCGAGTACTTTTTTAGTGGTTTTTTCACTTACGCGGGTGTTTTTATTCATTACCCGTGACACTGTAGCTAACGATACGCCAGCAAGCTCCGACACTTCATAAATTGTGGCCATGTTATTGTTAACTCACTTATATCCTTTATTTTTGGCGGGCAAATAATACCGTACCCACCAAATGTTAACTAGCACTAGTTTTTAGCGATGCCTGTATAGAGGCTAACTGTGCGTTATTGAGCGTGTATTTACGCATAATAAAAGCAACAAACAAAGAGCCAAACGCCGGTATAATAGTAAACGATAATAAAATACCCTGTTGCGTATCAAGGCTCTGCATTGTTTGCGCTTGGTAATTATAAAAAGACAGCAGCCAGCCTGCAATTGCACCGCCTAACGCCACACCCATTTTTATAAAAAATATAACGCCCGAATACACAAGGCCAGTAATTCTTACCCCAGTTTTGTGGTGCCCGTAGTCTATGGTGTCGGCCATTTTTGCCCACAGTAGTGGGGTGGCCATATCTAAAAAAAACTTCCACAAAATAAAGGCGGCAAATGCCAAGGTAATATTATCAGGGGAGATAAAATAGCTCGCAATACATATGCCCGCAGCGATTAACTGCAAACTAATATAGGCTTTTATTTTACAAAATCGCTTAGCCAACGGCTGAGCACACGCACACCCAACCATACTGGCAACCACTCCTAGGGTCATAAAGGAGGTAATTAAATCTTCTTGCCCTAAATAGTATTTAACGTAATAAACACCTAAGGTTAAACGTAATACTTGGCCAGTGAGTAAAAATAGCGCGGCAGCGCACAGGACTCGCCATTGATCGTTTTTAATCAAGGTTTTTAAACTTTTAAACAACGACAGGTTTTGCTCAGGCGGTTGCTCTACGCGCTCTTTGGTACCAAAAAAACACAGTAAAAATAACACTAAGCCAAGCAAGCTCATTGCCGTCATGGTGTATTGGTAGCCTTTGGCATTATCGCCTTGGCCAAAGTATTCAACCATTGGCATTGTACAGCCCGCAACAATAACGCCGCCTAACATACCAAACACAAAACGATACGATTGCACGCTAACACGCTCTTTTACATCGTTTGTGAGCACGCCACCTAATGCGCAATAAGGAATATTTATGGCGGTATACGCCACCATAAGCAAGGTGTAGGTAGTAAAGGCGTAAATAATTTTATCAGTGCCTTCAAGCTCTGGCGTGGTAAAAGCTAAAATACTAATAAGCGCAAAGGGCAGGGCAAGCCACAATAAATAGGGCCTAAAATGGCCAAAGCGCGACTGGGTTTTATCGGCTAAGTTGCCCATAACTGGATCGGTGATGGCATCAAACAACCTAACCACTAAAAACATGGTGCCTACCACCGCTGGAGAAAGCCCTACTACATCTGTGTAGTAAAGCATTAAAAACATCATAACTGTTTGAAAAATAATATTACTTGCCGTATCGCCAAGGCCATAGGCTATTTTTTCTTTTACACTTATCATGATGTTAGGTTCTCGCTTTTTGATTTTTATTTATGCGATTAGTCGAATAGCTTGTATTGGCTATTTACGGCTTTGTATCAAGCTTTTATAAGCTTGGCCACTGGCTTTTATAGTACGTTGCTGAGTTTTATAATCAACGTAAACAATGCCAAAGCGTTTTAAATAGCCCTCAGCCCATTCAAAATTATCCATTAAGCTCCACGCAAAGTAACCAATAATATTAACCCCTTGCGCTGTAGCATCGTGCACAGCATTTAAGTGGCTATGATAATAGTTTAGGCGATCTACATCGTTTACCTCGCCATTTTTAATGGTGTCGGGCATAGCTGCGCCGTTCTCGGTTATATAAATAGGCGGTAAGGTGTAGGTGTTATTAAGCGTTACAAGTAAATCGGTAAACGACTGCGGGTAAATTTCCCAGCCCATGTCGGTTAAAGGCCCTTGTGGTGCAAGTGGCTCGTATATATCGCTAGGGTGCGCTTTGTATACTTGGCGCGTATAAAAGTTAATGCCCAAGTAATCAATAGATTGTGAAATTATGTCCATATCGCCAGGGTGGATTTCAGGCTGCTGATTGCTAGGAAGCTGTTTTATAATTTCTGGGTATTGGCCATCCATTATTGGTTTCATATACCATTGATTTAAATAATCATCGGCGTAGCGAGCTGCGTTTATATCCTCTGCTGACTGCGTTAATGGGTAGCAAGGTGTAAAATTAAGCACAATACCATTTTGAGTATTAGGCGAGGTTTGCTTTAACACATCCATTGCCAAACCATGAGCAAGCAATAAATGGTGCGCTGCTTTTTTACCGTACTCTTTGCCCACTAAACCTGGGGCATGTATGCCTACTTCGTAGCCTAAAAAGGCACTGCAAAAAGGCTCATTTAGGGTCGCGTACGAAAATACCCGCTCGCCAAATGCTTGACTAATAAGCTTTACATACCGAGCAAATTCATAAGCTGTATCGCGGTTTAACCAGCCGCCTTTGTCTTCTAAATGTTGAGGTAAATCCCAGTGATATAGCGTTACAAACGCTTTAATGTTGCGCTTATTAAGCTCATCAAGAATATTAGTATAAAACTTTACGCCCTCAGGGTTTAGCTCACCCGATAAGGTAATAACGCGCGGCCAAGAGATAGAAAGTCGATACGCATCTACGCCAAGCGAGTCTATTAATTCAATATCATTTTGCCACTGGTTGTAATGATCGCAGGCAACATGCCCATTTGAGCTGTCGGCTATTTTGTTGGGTGTATCGCAAAAGGTATCCCATATACAGGGCAGGCGATGCTCATACCCGCCTTCAATTTGAAATGATGCCGTAGCCACACCATAAACAAAGTTTTTTGTTAATAGAGGTGAATGAGATGGTAACGATAATTTTGTCATTAGTAACAAACCTTTTTAAACCTTAAATGCATAAATAGCCACTGTATTTACTGCGATGAAGCGTAAGGGCGCGTTTATAAAAAAATAAAACTTGTTGAAATATGTTACATGTTCGTATTTAATTACACGTGAAAGCGCTTACATTTTTAGATTAGTGTTAATTGATACGAAGGTCAACTCTTTAATGTTGCTGGGTTACACGGCAATTTTTAATAACGACTTTTGCATTAATTTATAATAATAAATTGCGGAGAGCCCATGGCCAGTTCAGCACCACTGACGACACACACACAGTTGCAAAACTTCCAAGATAAAAACTATGGTTTTGCATTAACTTCTTTAACTACTTTATTTTTTATGTGGGGATTCATTACCTGCTTAAACGATATTTTAATCCCGCATTTAAAAGCGGTGTTTAACCTAACTTATGTTCAGGCAATGCTGGTTCAGTTTTGTTTTTTTGGGGCTTATTTTTTAATGTCACTGCCAAGTGGCTATATAGTTAAAAAATTAGGGTATAAAAAAGGCATTGTAGTGGGGTTACTTATAGCAGCATGTGGTTGTGTGCTTTTTTACCCAGCCGCGGCACTACACAATTACCCGGTATTTTTGTTTGCTTTATTTGTTCTGGCAAGCGGTATTACCTTGTTGCAGGTTTCTGCAAACCCTTATGTAAGTTTATTGGGCGCCCCTAAAACAGCGTCTTCTCGCCTTACCTTAACGCAAGCATTTAATGCGCTAGGCACGACGGTTGCCCCTACATTTGGTGCATTTTTGATTCTTGACTCTGCCTCTGAAGCGTTTTTAACACCGGCACAAAATGCAGAATCGGTACAACTTCCTTATTTACTATTAGCAGGCATGCTTATTTTACTAGCCGGTATTTTTGCATGGCTAAAATTGCCAGACATAATGAATGAGCAAAAAGAAGCCGCTGAAAAGTCAGAGACAATTGAAGGTAGTGCATGGCAATACCGCCACCTAACACTCGGTGCTGTGGGTATATTTATGTATGTAGGTGCAGAGGTTGCGATTGGCAGTTTTTTAGTTAGCTTTTTAGCACAAGAAAATATTGCTGGATTAAAAGAGCATGTTGCCGCTCACTACATCACATATTATTTTGGTGGAGCTATGGTGGGGCGTTTTATTGGTGCAGCGGTAATGCAAAAATTACCCGCAGGTAAGGTACTGGGCTTTAACGCAAGTATGGCTATTATTTTGGTGGTTATTGCCATGAGCACGTCGGGTCAATTAGCAATGTGGTCAATACTACTGGTTGGTTTATTCAATTCTATTATGTTCCCAACTATTTTTAGTTTAGCGTTAAATGGCCTGGGTAAGCATACCGCGCAGGGTTCTGGTATTTTGTGCTTGGCGATTGTAGGGGGTGCAATAGTGCCACTTTTACAAGGTGCACTTGCTGATAGTGTGGGTGTTCAACTTTCGTATGTTTTACCTATTTTTTGTTACTTATTTATCGCGTTTTATGGTTTAAGCGGAAGCAAACCAGTTCAAGCTCAGGAGACTCTATAATGAAAACCCCTTTTTCACTTAATAAAATAGCACGTGCCTCATTAATTGCATCAGTAGGCATTTTAGCGGCTTGTTCAAATGACGCGACAACCACTCCTGAAGCTAATAATGCGTTGTCTAAAACAGAGAAAATTTGGCCAAAACTTAATATTGCCGTAAAACAAGACCCAGAAATTGAAGCTAAAATAGCCGATTATTTAAAAACGATGACACTTGAGCAAAAAGTAGCTCAAATGATTCAACCAGAAATTCGTGACATTACCGTTGAAGACATGCGCAAATATGGCTTTGGCTCATACCTAAATGGGGGCGGTGCGTTTCCTAACGGTGATAAACACGCAACACCAATGGACTGGGTAAAATTGGCTGAAGATTTTTATCAGGCGTCGGTAGATGATTCTATCGATGGCAGTAAAATACCCACAATGTGGGGCACCGATGCTGTGCATGGTCACAATAATGTAATTGGCGCGACTTTATTTCCGCATAATATTGGTTTAGGTGCGGCAAACAACCCTGCATTGATTGAGCAAATAGCAGCTATCACTGCGGTTGAAGTAATGGCAACGGGTATTGATTGGGTATTTGCACCTACAGTGGCAGTTGTGCGTGACGACCGCTGGGGCAGAACCTATGAAGGTTATTCAGAAGACCCTCGCATTGTACGCGATTATTCAGCTGCAATTGTAAATGGTTTACAGGGCAAGGCCGATGGCGACTTTTTAAGTGATAAGCGTGTTATTAGCACCGTTAAGCACTTTTTAGGTGATGGCGGCACAGTCGATGGCGATGACCAAGGTAATAATATCGACAGTGAGCAAGATTTGTTTGATATACATGCCCAAGGTTATGTAGGCGGCTTATCGGCGGGAAGTCAGTCGGTTATGGCATCGTTTAATAGCTGGCATGGGGTTAAAAACCACGGCAATAAATACCTGTTAACCGATGTGCTTAAAACCCGCATGGGCTTTGATGGTTTTGTTGTAGGTGATTGGAACGGCCACGGTCAAATTGAAGGCTGTACAAACGAAAGCTGTGCACAGGCTGTTAACGCGGGGCTTGATATTTTTATGGTGCCAACGGGCGCTTGGAAGCCGCTGTACGAAAACACCATAGCGCAAGTCAAAGCTGGCGAAATCAGCATGTCGCGCATTGATGATGCAGTAAGTAGAATTTTACGCGTTAAATTGCGTGCCGGTTTATTTGATAAACCAAGCCCAGCTAAGCGTCAGTTTTCGGGTAAAACTGAGCTAATTGGTGCGCAGCAGCACCGCGAAGTTGCGCGTCAAGCAGTACGCGAATCACTTGTTTTACTTAAAAACAAAAACAATATTTTGCCTCTTGATGCAAACCAAACTGTACTTATTGCCGGCGATGGAGCCGATAACATAGGTAAGCAGTCGGGTGGTTGGAGTATTACTTGGCAAGGGACTAATAACAAAAATGCTGATTTTCCTGGTGCCACGTCTATTTATGCAGGTCTTGAAAAACAAATTACTGAGGCGGGTGGTCGTGCCATTTTAAGTGTGGATGGCTCATATGATGAGCGCCCAGATGTAGCCGTTGTGGTATTTGGTGAAGAGCCTTATGCAGAAGGCCATGGCGATAGAGATAACCTTGAATTTGAGCGTGGTAATAAAAAATCGCTCGCGTTATTAAAGTCGTTAAAAGAGCAGGGTATTACGGTTGTATCGGTATTTATTTCGGGTCGCCCTATGTGGGTTAACAGTGAATTAAATGCCTCAGATGCATTTGTAGCAGCATGGCTGCCAGGTACAGAGGGCGGCGGTATTGCCGATGTTATTTTAAAAGGTAAAGATGGCAGTATTCAACATGACTTTAGCGGCAAGCTTTCGTTTTCATGGCCTAAAACAGCAGTACAAGCAACGGTTAATAAAGGCGATGAAGATTACAGCCCATTATTACCGTACGGCTTTGGTTTAACTTATGGCGATAAAAATGTATTGGCTGATAATTTAGACGAAGACTCTAAATTAGATAACTCAGCACTCACTAGTATGGATATTTTAGTTGGCGCACCAGTTGCTCCGTGGCGTTTATTACTTAAATCTGGCGATGAGCTATTAGATGTATCAAGCAGTACTCATCAACTAGGTGCACTTAAATACCGTACTGAGGATAAAACAGTTCAAGAAGACGCGCGCCAATTTAATTTTAGTGGCGAGCAAAAGGCAAGTGCTGAAATAGTCACAAGCTTTGCAGAAGATACCATTACGTATTTAGAGGCTAATGGCGTTATTAGTTTTGATATTAAACTCAATGAGCCACTAACCGATGACGTAAACCTTGCTATGACTTGTTCAGGTGAGTGTGGTGGTGCGATTGCCTTGAGTAAAATGGTTGATCAATCAATCAAAAATAAATGGCAGTCGGTGTCGGTAGACTTACGTTGTTTTGCTAACCAAGGCGTAGACTTTGCAAGCCTTACAAGCCCGTTTAGTTTACATGCAAGCAGTAAAACCTCAGTGTCGGTAGCAAACATTCAGTTTGTGCCTAATAAGGCAGACTCTGCTGGGCTTAAATGTCAGTAATCATTTTGTTTTAGTGTGTATGTCAAAGCCCTTCAATTGAAGGGCTTTTTTAATGTGCAAACCGGTTTGTTATTTATAAAAGGGTTTTGTGCAGATTCATATATAACTTTGTCGCGTCCTGTGGTTTTAGCAATATACAAGCGCTTATCTGCCGCACTAAGTAGCGATTTAAAAGAGCTTGTTTGAGTATCGCTGCACGCCACTCCAGCGCTTATTCTTAAATAAATAGTGTTGCCGTAATAGCTAAAGGGCTTGTTTTTAATGTTTTTTCTGAGGGTGTTTGCCGCGCACTGTGCCTCATTTAAAGTGCAGTGGCTAAGTAAAATTGCAAACTCTTCGCCGCCAACACGCGCGGTAACTGCGCTGTTAGAAAAAAGCGCTGCAATATGCTGCGAAACCCATTTAATTGCCTCATCACCTGCATCGTGTCCGTATTCATCGTTAACGCGCTTAAAAAAGTCTATATCGACCATAATAATGCTAAGGGGATGCTCGGCATTATTTTTATTAAATAACGTATTAGCCACTGCATTTAAACCGCGTTTATTTAATAGCTGGGTTAATGGGTCGCGATTAGCAAGGGAGTTGAGCGTATGCTCTGTATTGGCAAACACTAAAAAAGGCAGCAATAGGGCGGCGCTAGTGGCAAGTATTAAGTGTATAGCCAAAGTAAATTGCAAAACAGGGGCAAAATTAAAGTTGAGCGCGGTAAAAAACGGCAACAGTAATAAAACTCCCTGTATTAGCATAACGAGTGCATGCAGTAATAGGCAAAGCAATAGCATACGTTGCTGTAATTTTGCTATAAAGCGGGTGCTTAAAACAATATACGAGGCATACAAAAATAACCCTGCCACAGTTAAACTAACCAATATTTGCTCAACAGCGGTGTTGTAAACTACGAGCAAAAAAACCGCAGCCACGATGAGTAAATAGCTAACTTGCCTGCATATGCTTTTATTTAAAGGACTGAGTGCTTTTAATCCCATAATTAAAAAAAGTGGGCAAGCAATAATAAATAAACTGGCAAAGTAATGGGTAATAAACGGCCATGCAATGATCACGCGTAAGCTTGCGCATAGTATGGCGAATGTAAAGGTGGTACAAGCTAGGCCAAAATATAAAAAACTAGTTTGTTTTTTATATTGATAAATAGAGATAAAATACAGCCCAATTATAAGGTTTAAAATAAAAGAAAGGCTTATAACGGTTGGTAAGTGCAGCATAGAAAGGTTCTTTTATTATAAAACGACTATTTTAATGGAGACTAGATACTAAAGCTTATATTAATTACAGTAACCTAGCTTAAAGTAGTATTTTTATAACCTTTAGTAGGTGTATCTATGCTGAATACACCTACTTTATTAAACTTCTCAGAGCCGAATCTATATCCGTAAAATGAAAACGGTAATTATGCGCTAACGCTTTTTTGGGTATTACATATTGCCCAGTAGTGAGCAAATCAGACATTTCACCCATTAACACTTTTAACACAGGGCTTGGCATGGTTAGGGCCGCAGGGCGAGACAATGCTTTACCTAAACTTTTGCTAAACGCTTTATTGCTAACCGGGGCGGGTGCAGTAGCATTAATTGGCCCGCAAAGCGACGTGTGTTTTATAATAAATAAAATCAGTTGAATCATGTCATCAATATGAATCCACGACATACCTTGCTCCCCATTTCCAATAGGGCCACCTGCAAAAAATTTAAACGCAGGAAGCATTTTACTTAAAGCGCCGCCGTTTTTGCTAAGTACAATTCCCGTGCGTAATAAACACACCCGTGTTTTATCACTTTGCGCTTTTAGTGCCGCATGCTCCCACTCTTTGCATAACTGATGGCTAAATTCATCATTTACATCGTCGGTGTCCTCATCTACCGGGATATCGCCTTGGCGGCCATAATAGCCAATGGCACTGCCAGATATAAATGTAGCAGGGGGCGTGCTGCAATTTAAAATAGCATCGCTGATTTGCGTGGTAAGGTTTATTCTGCTGTTTCTAATTGTTTGTTTTTGTGTCTGCGTCCAGCGTTTGTTAACGATAGGTTCGCCGGCTAAATTAATCACAGTATCAACATGGTTAAAATTAACCTCATCAACGCTGCTTACTACATCAATATTATGACCAAGCAATACATGGGCTTTGGTTTTATTTCGGCTCAGTACGGTTACTTTATGATGATGGAGCAAAAAAGGCGTTAAGTGTTTACCTATTAGGCCTGTAGCGCCTGTAAAAAAAATATGCATAAAAATCTTACCAATTTTAAGTGTACGATTTGTTTAAAATGTATACTATTTAAACTATCTTAATGCAAATTATTACGTTAACTAAAAAACAACGATCACTTTGTAAATATTTCATTTAATTAGTTTTTGCCTTACACTAAAGCGAATTTCATAAGAAAAGGATTGGCGCGTTGGCAAGTTTAACTGGCGTAAATAAAAGCTTAATAATATTTGCAGCCCTGGTGGTTGTATTAGCCGGTATTAAGGCCGCAAGTGTTATTATTATTCCCTTTATTTTGGCGGCGTTTATTGCCATTGTATGCAACCCGCTGATCACATTTTTTGGTCGCTATCGGATCCCTAAAGGGGTTTCTGTTGTTATCGTGGTGCTTATCATTGTGGGCTTAGGTGTAAGCTTAGGCGGCCTTGTAGGACAATCAGTTAACGACTTTTCTCAGCAACTTCCTGAATATAAAGCCCAGTTACAAGAAGAGTTTGTGTGGCTGGTCGATCTTGCATCGCAATACAATATCTTAATCGATAGAGATCAAATTCTCTCTATGTTTGACCCAGGTAAAATGGTCGATGTAGCCACGAATATGCTTACCGGCTTAGGTGGCGTAATGGCAAACATGTTTTTAATAATTTTAACTGTGGTGTTTATGCTTTTTGAAGGGCCAGCATTAAGCAAAAAAATTCATATGGCACTTGCCGACCCAGACAGAAAAATGGAGCAAATTGACCGCTTTTTGGTTTCTATTAATTCGTATTTAGCAATTAAAACATTAGTGAGTTTAGCCACCGGTATTATTGCAGCATTTTATTTATGGATTTTAGATGTTGACTACTTTGTGCTGTGGGGCGTGTTGGCATTTATGTTTAATTATATTCCTAATATAGGTTCTATTATTGCCGCAGTACCAGCCGTATTGTTAGCACTGATCACACAAGGACCATTAACAGCCGGGCTTGTAGGTGCAGGGTATTTAATTATTAATACGGTAATGGGTAACATTGTAGAGCCTAAATTTATGGGTAAAGGGCTTGGGCTTTCTACCTTGGTGGTGTTTTTGTCGTTAATATTTTGGGGTTGGTTATTAGGCACTGTAGGCATGTTGCTATCGGTACCGCTTACCATGATTGTTAAAATAGCCCTAGAGGCAAGTGATGAAGGGCGCTGGGTTGCCACGCTACTAGGTACTGGTGAGTCGATAGACGATAAATAATATCAATTGGTTTTCAAAGCTTAAAATTGCGTATTTAATTAAATAATTGATACAAAAAAAGCGATTAATACACAGTATTAATCGCTTTTTTTATAGGGGTTAATCCCCGTTTAAAGTGGCTTTTTAAGCACTTGAGTAAACTGTTCAATAAGTGCAAGTTCACATAATTTGTAATCAATAGCGGCTTGGCTGGCATTTGGCAGTTTTAATATGTAGCGCCATTGGCAGCTTGCTTCAATATACTTTTGGTGGTTGTCGACGCTGCGCTTAAACAACATGAGGATTTGCGTGTTTCCGCTTTGCTCTTCTAATTTAGTGAGTTCATATTTACGTTTTTGAACCCAAGTACCCTGATTGTATTTAGCCTGATTTATTTGGGTGTCTAAACACTGCGTATAGCGTTTAGTTTGGCTTGGCGTTGCGTTTTGCTCAAGCGTACACTGTGCTTGCGCACTGACATTAGCACTTAGTGCTAATAGGCTCGCAAGTGTGATTAAAAGGCTATTTTTTATCATTGTAATTAAACTCTAAAATAAATTGTGCGCCGCCCAAGGTGTCCGACTTATTAATCGTTAAGTGACCGTTATAAGATTTAACCAAATCAGAGACTATCGCCATACCAACACCGTGTCCGCTTTCGTAAGTATCAAGGCGGGTACCACGGGTTAATAAGGACTCGCGTTTATCCTCGGGTACACCGGGTCCATCGTCACTAATGCCTATGCACAGTGTTTTACTTTGAATGACCTGTATTTCTACTTGCGAGCGACACGCTTTACAGGCGTTATCAATTAAATTACCCAGTAATTCCATTAAATCTGTTTGGTCACCTAAAAAGTAATCTTTATCGGTCACGGTGCAATTAAATATAATGTCTTTATCGCGGTATACCTTGGCCATTGCACTTAAAATAGAATCAACCACAGGTTTAACTGGGGTTTGTTTTTTCCATGTATCTGAGGCGCCAGTAGCTGCACGCTTTAACTGATGCTCGATCATCACATTTATTCTATCAAGTTGCTCTTGGGCATCGGCATCATTAGCAAGCGGGCTTGATTTTAATACCGCAAGGGGCGTTTTTAATGCATGCGCTAGGTCACTTAAAGACGCTCTGTAGCGCTCTTTTTGACGTTGCTGCGACTCTAGTAATAAGTTTAGGTCTGATTTAATTGTTTGCAGTTCTACAGGGTATAAGCCTTTAATTTCTTGAATATCGCCCGACTCAATGGCTTTTATTTCTTTATCAAGACGTTGTAACGGCCGGCCGCTCCAAATAAATCCAATTGCCATTAAACCGGCAATCGCAATACCCATTATAAACATCCAATCGACTAGGGTTTGTTTAAAGCCATCCATTAATCTTAGCAATGCATCGTTTCGTTTGAGTAATATAAAACGTGCCTGCTCAGATTGGTCAATATTATTTAAAATGACCGTTAGGCTTAATTGCCAGTAAACCGCATTGTTGTAAACCACACGTCTAAAGTCGGCCGCACCGGCTTTAGGCTCTATGTACTCGGGTTTAAAGTTTACGTTTACTGCCGACTCTGAGTGCCAAACAGGTACATCATCGCGGTAAATCATGGCGTAGGTATCTGAATTTAAGTTATTTAGCTCAGGCGTTAAAATTGTGCTGGGCATAATAATGCCGCGCTCAGTAAAGTCGACTTCAGAAATAAGGGAGTATAAGTGGGCTTCTAGATTTTTTTCGGTGGTTTCGACTAATGAGGCGTAATACGCTTTACCAATCGAGTAAAACAAAATAGGCAGTGCCACCAATAAAACAAAGACAAGGATAAATCCTTGCCTTATTTTAAGCGATATTTGCGATGCTACCACTGACTTTTAAGCCTGTAACCACGCCCACGTAGTGTTTCTACTGGGTTTAATGTGCCTTCAGGGTCTAATTTTTTACGCAGACGAAGTACAAATACTTCGATAACGTTAGAATCAAGATCGAAATCTTGGTCGTAAATGTGCTCAGTAAGTTCTGATTTAGAAATTACTTTTTGCGGGTTAACCATTAAATACTCAAGTACTTTGTACTCATAAGCAGTAAGGCTAAGTTCTTTGTCGTTAACCCAAACTTGTTGTGAGCGAGTATGAATTTTAATTGGACCCGCTGTCATTTCAGGGTTTGCTTTACCAGCACTGCGGCGAATAAGTGCGTTACAACGCGCAATTAATTCTTCAACATGAAACGGCTTGGTTAAGTAGTCGTCGGCACCTGCATCTAGGCCTTCAACTTTGTCTTGCCAGCGGTCGCGCGCCGTTAAGATTAAAATAGGGATTGTCACGCCTTGTGCACGTGCTTTATTGATTAGCTCAATACCGTCAATTTTTGGTAAGCCTAAATCAACCACCGCCATATCTAGCGGGTACTCTGTAATATGGAATAGGCCAGCTTCGCCATCGTGACATAAATCAACACTGTAACGTTCTTTCTCTAAAGCATTACGTAGGTTGTCTGCTAAGTGTAAATCATCTTCTATAACTAAAATTCGCATTTGCTAATCCTTTTTCACTTCGCCGGTTTTTTTATTTATATGTAAATCAACGACGTGGCCGTCAGATTTGAGTATACGTACAGTATAAAATTTTGCTTGTTCTGTAATTTTTAAGGTTTTACCGTCAGTTTCTTCTTTTGCAAGTATTACGGCTTTCTTTTTGCTGATCTCAGTTTTTTTAACTGCTTTGGTAACAGTCGTACTTGCGTGTACGGCGCCACTGACGCTAATACAGGCAATTAAACCAAGGGTTAATAATACACGCATGACGGGAACTCCTAGATCAAACCCAGCTATTCTAATTAACTAAGCTACTAAAACTCAAGTAAAAACGTCCAATATGCGCTTTTACGTTCGCCAGCTTAATTAATTAGCAGTGAACCAACCCTGAATTAAATAGCGTTTTAAATTCAGGGTGTTCGTTACGCTGGTAATACTTTTTTATATGGTTTTACAACGGTGTTTGCGTAAACGCCGGCTGCAACGTATGGATCTGATGCTGCCCATTCACGTGCTTTTTCAAGTGAATCAAATTCAGCAATGACTAATGAACCTGTAAATCCAGCATCTTGCGGGTCTTCACTGTCGATTGCAGGCAGTGGGCCGGCAACAAATAAACGGTTTTGAGAGTCAAGTTCGCTTAAACGTGCTAAGTGGGCGGGACGGACTTCTTTTCTAAGCGGTAAGCTGTTTTCAACGTCGGTTGAATAAATCATGTACAACATAGTAATTCTCAAAAAAATGTTAAGTTTAATAACGCAAATACTAGCACAACGTTGATAGTTGGTGAACAAATTACCGTTAAAGCTAGGTTTACAGTTATTAATTATTTTTAGTGTGTAATTGCTTGAAAAGCGCGGCACAACACTGGTAGAGTCGCTTGAATAACTTAAAAATAACAAGGTTAATACATGAGCAATAATAGAGAGCATTTTAGCTCCCGTCTTGGCTTTATACTGGCTGCAGCAGGTTCGGCAGTGGGTATTGGCAACTTAGTAGGTTTTCCTGTGTCGGCAACTAAAAATGGTGGTGGTGCATTTTTACTTGTATACGCTTTGTTTGTTGCTTTTATTTGTTTACCAGTAATGATGGCTGAAATGGCCATGGGTCGTAACGCGCAAAAAGATCCACTTGGTTCGTACAAAGCGCTGGCAAATAACGACAAAAAATGGAAGTTTGCAGGCTTTTTGGCTGTATTAACGCCGTTTATGATTGCCGTATTTTACATGGTTATTACCGTGTGGATTTTTGGTTACTTAAGCCAAACCGCCATGGGTAATTTAGATGCATTGGCAGATCCGAGCCATTTTGGCAGCTTTATAAATAGCTACACTGTTTTTGGCTACATGGCAGTGGTCGTTATTATTGTTAACCTTATTTTATTGGGTGGGGTTAAACAAGGCATAGAAAAAGCCGCTAAGTTTTTAATGCCGGCTTTATTTGTTATGTTGCTTGCCCTTGTAGCGTATGTATTAACGCTTGATAACGCCATGGCTGGTGTTAAATATTATGTTATTCCTGATTTTTCTAAAATGAGCGCCAGCGTGCTTAATGGTGCACTAAGCCAAGCGTTTTTCTCACTATCGCTTGGTATGGGTATTTTAATGACGTACGCCTCTTACATATCTAAAAAAGATGACATTGTTGGCAGTGCTAAAATGGTAGCTATTACCGACTCATTAGTGGCATTTGTTGCCGGTTTAATGGTGTTACCGGCAATATTTAGTTTTGATCCAAATACCGACCCAGCCGCACTTTCTGACTCGTCTGTATCGATGATATTTGTATACTTACCTAAAATTTTATTAGCACTACAAAATGATATTGGTTACTTTGGCGCGTCTGCAGTAGCGTTTTCGTTCTTTTTATTAGTGTTTTTTGCAGCGATTACTTCGCTTGTATCAATTGTAGAAGTACCTACAGCGACCCTTAGCGACCGCAAAGGGATCAGCCGTAAAAAAGCCTTAGGTATTTTAACGCTAGCCACCGGTGTGCTAACTATATTATGTACTATGTCGTTTGGTATGGTTGATAGCCTAACGTCGTTTACTAGTTACGGCAGCGGTAATAAAAGCTTTTTTGATATTGTTTATGATGTATTTTACGACACTATATTGCCACTGAATGGTTTAATGGTGTGTTTATTTGTTATGTACCGCTGGAAAAGAGCGCGCCTAACAGATGAGCTAAGCCAAGGCTCACCAAATTACGCCGGTAGCTTTATGGAGAAATACGTTAACTTTTCGCTTTCTACGTTTATTCCGGTTATTTTATTAGCCATATTTATAAACACAGTAGCGACTAAGTTTTTTGCCTTTAAGTTATTTGGTTTTTAGGCTATAAAAAAGTTGCCAAAAGCCGCGTATTAACGCGGCTTTTTTGTGTTTAATATAGCGGCTTAGCTTATTAGCTGATAGCTCCTGAGTCTAATGAACTGCCAATCCCCAGTGTAAACATCCACAATCCCCATAAGCTATGCTCAATTACACACACTATGGTTGAGCGGCTTTGCGCGTAGGTAAACGAAAATAATAGCCCGCCTAAAAATGCTAAGCCTACAGCCACCCAATTGGCATACACAATATGGGCAAGGGCAAACACCGTTGCGCTTACCACTATACGCACTCTTTTTTTGGGCATAATGCGTTTATAGCGATGAAAAAAGTAGGTTCTGAAAATTAGCTCTTGTGGTAATACCGACAGCAGCGGGTATAGAAGCAGTAAAAGTAACCAGTTATAAAATGAGTGCAGCGGCATACTAAACCAATTTTCTTGGTGAATAATGCCGTAAAACACGCCTGAAAAAAGCGCTCCTAAAAAAAAGAAACTAAATAAACGGCGCTTTACTGCAGAAAACTGCCCCAGGCTTGTGAGTCTAAATCGCTTAAAGTGAGGGTCGTTCAGTAATAACATGCAGCACACACTCATTAAAACAATCAGTGCGGGTATTAACCAGTTAGCTAGGTAACTACGAAGGGTAAAGCCTATTAAAGGCAATAAAACAAATATTAGGGTAAATTCAAACCAGCGGTATTGATTGGCGTTCAAGGTCGTCTCTGATTGATTTTTTTTACACGCTATCAAGCAAAGACGACATTTTTATGACGAAGGTGCTTTACTTTGCGGGTTCTTCTTCATCTGGGAAGTATTTATACAAAGCAAAAATAGTGATTAAAATACTCACAAAGGTAATGGCCATTAAGCCAAACACTTTAAAGTTAACCCAAAAATCGAGTGAGAAATTATACGCAATGTAAATATTGAGCACTGCAATACCTGCGGTAATGGCAACCCACATTAAGTTAAGCTTATTCCACACCGGCTCAGGTACTTCAATCGCCTGTTTAGAGTCGTTGGCGTTTTCGAGGATTGAGCTAAGGGCTTTTTTAACAAGATTTTTATTCAGCACGTAGCGGCTAATTAATAAGGTAAGGCTTAGGCCGGCGTAAATTAACGTGGCTTTCCATTTTATATACTGCTCATCGTGGAGTACTAAGGTTAATGTGCCAAACACCGCTGCAATAGCAAAAAATAGCCATTGGCGGGCAGGTACATGGCCGTGCTTAAAGTAGCTATAAGCAACTTGAATAAGCGTAGTGACCATTAAAAGGCCTGTTGCCCAGTAAATATCAACTAATTTAAATACCGCAAAAAATAATATTAGCGGGATGTATTCAATCAATGCGTGCATATACTACCTAAATTATACAAAAAGAAGTCAGGGAAGTTTTTACCACATAACACTAGGCAACTACAAGGTTGACTTGTTGCCCTGTAAGCCTTAGCCTGCGTGGCTTTAATTATCCATCATCATATTCCCACGCTTAACCAACACTGATTAAGTGTGCATTTAGGAGCCTACAATGAACAAAGCACAACTTGTTGCCCAAATAGCAAAACGCAGTGAACTAACAAAAAAAGACACACAAGCAGCCCTTACTAGCTTACAAAAAGTAATTACTAAATCGTTATCTGAAGGCGACCAAGTGCAAATTAATGGATTTGGTACATTCGCTTTAAGCTACTACCCAGCGCGCACTGGCCGTAACCCACAAACAGGCGAAAGCATTGAAATAGAAGGCGCTAACAAGCCCGTATTTAAACCAGCCAAAGCATTAAAAGATCTCCTTTAAATAGCAACTTGCATTGACCAGTACCAGCGACTAGTACCAGCGACTAGTTCCTGCAACCAATACTTGTTAATAGCCTGGTTACCTTTTTAGGTTTAGTTAGCGCTATTAATCACAAAATTATAGTTCGGCGCACCCCGCTAATAGGTGCGTCTACAAAATAAATCCCCAGCTTTTAGTTAATGCCTAACTACTTCATCTTGTAAGCAAAGCTTGTGTGCTGGTTTTTAATACGCACTTTAAATTAAGCTATGTAGATTGTTCAAACCCTCTAAATGATTTACATAGCTTTGACAGCTTTAATTTATATTATCCATTATTTTCAATAGGTTAAATTTGGCATCGGTTATGCTTTTAATAGGGTGATTGAAACATTTTATTAAACGCAATAAGGAGATCTATATGTCTACATTACAAACAAGCACTCGTTTACAAGGCAAAAAAATTGCTATTTTAGCCACTGATGGCTTTGAGCAAAGTGAGCTATTATCTCCACGTGATGCTTTACTTAATGCCGGCGCCGATATCGATATTGTGTCGGTAAAAGAGGGTGAAATCACCGGCTGGGATGAAGATAAATGGGGCGACAAAGTAAGCGTAGATAAACTTGTTACAAATGCCAGTGCCAGCGATTACGATGCGCTTATGCTGCCAGGTGGCTTATTTAACCCAGATACGTTACGCCAAGATAAGCACGCAAAAGCGTTTATAGACGGTTTTTTTGGCGCTGAGAAAAACAAACCCGTTGCAGCTATTTGCCATGCTCCTTGGTTACTTGCCGAAATTAATAAATTACGCGACCGTACCGTTACATCATTCCCAAGCATTAAAAGTGATTTAATCAATGCTGGTGCAAACTGGGTTGATGAAGAGGTGAGTGTAGACCAAGGCTTAGTAACAAGCCGCAGTCCTGCAGATTTAGAAGCATTTAATGCAAAATTTATTGAAGAAATTTTAGAAGGTAAGCATCAAGCTCACTAAGTTTAGAGCTTAATAAAAAAGGGCATTTAAAATGCCCTTTTTTAATGTGTAAATTTTAAGCTTTTACAACACGGTGGCCGCTTTCATATCAGCTACAAACGCTTTTAACTGCGTTGTCATCGCGTCTAAATCATTAAGGTTGGCCTCAATAATTTTAACAACGGCTGAGCCTGAAATAGCACCAGCTGCACCGGCATTTAGGGCGGCTTTTACATCATCGGGAGTAGAAATACCAAAGCCTAATAAAGCAGGGGCTGCATGGTATTCTTTTAGCTTAGTTACTATGTTACCCGCTGGCATTTGCGCTTTAGTATCGGTGCCGGTAACACCCGCACGCGATAATAAATACGTGTAGCCACGGCCGTAAGATGCACATTGGCGCAGAGTATCGTCATCGGCATTGGGTGTGGCAATAAATATTGGGTCTATACCGTTTGCCATGGCTGCTTTTCTAAACATTTTAGACTCATGCAGTGGTACATCAGCAACTAAAATAGAGTCTACGCCCGCTGCTTTAGCATCTTTATAAAATGTTTCTAAACCGCGTTTAAACACAAGGTTTGAATACAATAATAAGCCAATTGGAATATCTGCATTGTAATCGCGTATTTCTTTAATAATATCAAAGCAATCTTGCGTGTTAATGTTTACATCGAGAGCACGAATATTCGCCGCTTGAATAACGGGGCCATCGGCGATTGGGTCCGAAAACGGAATACCTAGCTCCAGTGCATCCGCACCGCCATCAATTAAGCTTTTAATAATGGCAATACTTTGCTCTTTACCTGGGTCGCCAATGGTAACAAATGGTACAAATGCACCTTGTTTTTGCTCATTAAGTGCAGCAAAGGTTTTACCGTAACGATCTGTATTTAACTGACTCATAGTTGACCTCCTTGTGATAAAACGCTGTGTACGTGGGTTAAATCTTTATCGCCACGGCCACTTAAGTTAACCACTAAAATGCTTTCTTCTGTTTGCTCTTCGGCGTATTTCAGCGCATAAGCAAGGGCATGGCTTGATTCAAGAGCTGGAATAATACCTTCGTTTTTAGCCAGTGCTTGGAACGCGTCAAGGGCTTCTGTATCGGTAATACCCACATATTGAGCACGGCCTGTTTCGTGTAAAAACGCGTGCTGTGGTCCAACTGCAGGGTAATCAAGACCGGCAGATACTGAGTATGACTCTTCAATTTGGCCATCGTCGTTTTGCATAATGTACGTATAGGTACCGTGTAAAATACCTTTAGTACCTTTACAAATTGTAGCGCCGTGCTCGTGGGTATCTAGGCCTTTACCTGCAGGCTCCACACCAATAAGTTTTACACTTGGCTCGTCAATAAAGTCAGTAAACATACCAATGGCATTAGAGCCACCGCCAACACAGGCTAGTACGGCATCTGGTAAGCGTCCTTCTGCTTTGAGTACTTGTTGTTTAGCTTCTTCACCAATGATTTTTTGATACTCTCGTACAATTGTTGGGAATGGATGAGGACCCGCTGCGGTACCAAGTAAGTAATGAGCGTCTTGGTAGTTTGCAGACCAGTCGCGTAGCGCTTCGTTTACCGCATCTTTTAATGTGCCAGAGCCGGCTGTTACCGGAATAACCTCTGCGCCCATTAATTTCATTCTAAATACGTTAGGCTGTTGGCGCTCAACGTCTTTAGCACCCATATAAATGCGGCATTTTAAGCCAAGTAATGCACAGGCTAGGGCTGTTGCCACGCCATGTTGGCCCGCTCCAGTTTCGGCAATAACTTCTTTTTTACCCATACGTTTAGTTAGCAACGCTTGACCAAGTACTTGGTTGGTTTTGTGTGCGCCGCCGTGCAGTAAATCTTCACGTTTTAAGTAAAGTTTTACTTTAGGGTTTTTAATTAAATTACGCGTTAATGTAAGCGGCGTAGGGCGACCGGCATACTCGTTTAATAATTTTGTAAACTCAGCCTCAAACTCAGGGTCTTTTTGTGCTTTGTTAAATTCGTTCTCTAACTGCTTAAGCGCAGGGACAAGTAGCTCAGGTACAAACATACCGCCAAACTCGCCAAAATAAGCTGGATTTTGCATTATAACCTCAATAATTTCTGATGCTTGTAAAAGCATTTTGTAATTTGATAGGGCACTTTTTACCCGCAGATTCTTCAACGCCTGAATTTAAATCAAGGCCTAGGGCACCTTGAGAAAGCGCGTCTTTTATATTGTCTGGATTTAAGCCACCCGCTAGCATAAAGGGGGTTGTTGCGTCGCGCAGTACTGCCCAATCAAATGCTTTACCTGTACCACCGGCTTGTGTATCGCTGTGGGTATCATAAAGATGGCGGTCTACGCCCGTAGCTGGGGTTGGCAATGTATCTTTAATTGCCTGTGCTTTCCAAATTTCACAACCTTTAGGTAACTGTGTACGTAATGCGGCAATGTAATCGTCACTTTCTTGACCGTGTAATTGTACTGCGGCAAGTTTTAGTTCGTGCGCGTATTGTACCACTTGCTGCGGGCTTGCATTAACAAAAACACCGACAAATTTAAGTGGCGCACTTTGGCTCAGCTCAATCGCACAATCTAAATCAACATAACGAGGCGATTTAGGGTAAAAAATGAGTCCACCGTACACTGCGCCGTTGTTGTAAGCGGCCTGTACGTCTTGTGCTCGGGTTAAACCGCACACTTTGTTATCACCTAAAATCACTTTTTTGCAGGCTTGTTCTAAATCGCGCTCAGCCATTAAAGAACTGCCAACTAAAAAGCCATCACATAATGGCGCTAGGCGTTTAACATCTTGATGAGTGTAAATACCTGACTCTGAGATAACTACTTTATCTTGTGGGATGAGTTTACGTAGCTTTTCGGTGGTTGCTAAATCAGTGCTTAAATCGCGAAGGTCACGGTTATTAATACCAATAATTTGTGCATCAAGTGCAAGGGCACGGTGTACTTCTTCTTCGTTACTTACTTCGGTTAATACCGACATGTTAAGCGAGTCGGCAACTGCATGTAGCGCTTTATATTGTTCATCATCAAGCACTGAAAGCATTAGTAATATAGCATCGCCGCCATAAATACGTGCCATGTAAACTTGGTACTCATCAATAAAAAAGTCTTTACAAATAAGTGGTTGCTCTACTTGGCTACGTACAAACTCTAAATAATCAAAACTACCTTGAAAGTATTTAGTATCTGTAAGTACGCTCATGCAGCTAGCATATTTTTTATAAACAGAGGTGATCTCGGTTAAATCAAACGGCTCTCTTATTAGTCCTTTTGAAGGAGATGCTTTTTTACATTCTAAAATAAACTGCGTACCCGGCTTTGCTAACGCTTTATAAAAGCTGCGGCTAGTTGGCACTGCTAAGTGTTTAAAGCTCTCTAGTGGGCGCGCGGCTTTACGCTCTATTAGCTCTTGTTTTTTATCAGCAACAATTTTGTCTAATACATTAGCCATGACTTACCTCAATAATTGCATTTAATGTGTTCATGGCTTTGCCTGAACTTAGTAATGTTTGTACCTGTTGTGCGCCTTCTTTTAATGACTGTACTTTACCGCTTAGGTATAAAAGTGCAGCCACATTGACTACGATTGCAGCATTGTGCGCATCACTGCCTTTACCTTGTAAAATAGCAAGGCTTGCATTTGCGTTATATTGTGGGCCTTCACCGGCTAGTTGTTCAAGTGAATAGTTTGCAAGGTCAAAGTCGCTTGGGTTTAATGTGTACTGCGTTATTTCGCTATTGTTTAGCTCAACTACGTTAGTTGGGCCGTGCAGGGCTATTTCGTCAGTGCCAGAACCATGCACTATCATCGCGCGCTTAGTGCCTAATGTTTTAAGTGTTTGCGCCATTGGCATACATAAAGACTCATCGTAAACACCCAGTAATTGCACGTGTGGTGCAGCAGGGTTAGCAAGCGGGCCTAAAATATTAAAAATGGTACGTGTTTTAAGCGCAGTACGTACGCCCATCGCGTGGCGTACACCACTGTGATAATGCGGTGCAAACAAAAAGGTAAAATGGGTTTGTTCAAGGCACTGTGCAGCTTGTGCTGGGCTCATATCAATATTAATGCCCAATGCTTTTAATAAATCAGCAGAGCCCGAATTACTCGATACACTGCGATTACCATGTTTTACCATATTAATACCCGCGGCAGCTGCAACAATCGCAGCGGTAGTACTAATATTAATCGTGTTTGAGCCATCGCCCCCGGTGCCGCAGCTATCGGCAAGTTGCGTGCTAGCGGTTGTAAAAGCAACGGCGTTTTCTCGCATTGACGCTGCAGCGCCGGCAATTTCATCACTTACTTCGCCTTTTATTTTAAGGCTAATTAGCAATGCTGTGAGCTCTATTTCGCTCATGTTACCTTGCATTATTTGGTTAAATAATGCGTTTGATTGGGCATAGTTTAACGACTTGCCTTGAATAAGTTGCTCAATAGCGTATTGAACATTTATGGTCTCTTGTGCTTGGGTACTCATAATGTCCTCTATTAGTTGGTGCGCGTTAAGTACGCAACACTTTGTTGAAGTAGCATTGCACCATTTGGCGTAAGTATTGACTCAGGATGAAATTGATAACCTAACGCTTTATCGTCGTGGTGATATATGGCCATAGGAATATCGTCAAATTGTGCAATTACCTCAATATTTTCAGGTACCTTGGTTGCCATTAATGAATGGTAACGGGCTACGGGCATGGTGTTGCCCATTCCTTCAAACACCGGATGCGGGTTTAAATTAATGATTGATGACTTACCATGTACGGTTTCGCCAGCGTGGCCGATTACTCCGCCATAACTTTGTGTAAGTGCTTGTTGCCCTAGACAAATGCCCAGCATGGGGAAGTGGCCTTTAGCCAGTTCGATTAATTCCATTAAGCAACCTGCATCACTGGGTGCACCAGGTCCTGGCGAAAGCACTAATAATACTTGCCCAGGCTCTTGACGCATTTTATTAAAAATAACCTCTGCACGTATGTTATTTCTGTATACCACAAGCTCACAGCCCAGCATGGTTAGTTCATCAACAAGGTTGTAGCTAAACGAATCAAAGTTATCTAAAAAGTATATTTTCATTGGGTTTGCTGTGCTCATTTTATACCGCCTCATAAGTCGATTTTATGGCGGTGATCACCGCTTGGGCTTTAGCGCGGGTTTCGTTAGCTTCGGCTTGAGGATCAGAATCGTAAACGACACCGGCACCTGCTTGCACATACGCGGTATTATTTTTAACAAACGCTGAGCGAATAACAATGCAGCTATCCATTGCACCATCGCCTGTTAAATAGCCCACTGCGCCACCGTAGCTGCCACGGCGTTTGCCTTCGGTTTGGCGTACAAGTTCGGCGGCACGTACTTTAGGAGCGCCTACCAGCGTGCCCATGTTCATACACGCTTGGTAAGCGTGCAGTGCATCAAGCTCAGGCTTTAACGTGCCCACCACGCGAGAAACCAAGTGCATTACTTGCGAGTAGCGGTCTACTTTTAAAAGCTCTTTTGCATGGCGCGTGCCGGCTACGCTAATGCGTGCCACATCGTTACGAGCTAAATCAACTAGCATTAAATGCTCAGCACGCTCTTTTTGATCGTTTCTTAGTTCAAGCTCAATACGGCTGTCTAAATCTGGGTTGATTGCGCCATTGGCAAATTTTCCACGTGGGCGAGTACCGGCAATAGGGTAAACTTCAACTTGTTTGCTTTGCACTTCGTATTTAAGTGCAGACTCAGGTGAGGCGCCAAATAAAGCAAATTCTTCATCGCGCATATAAAACATATAAGGGCTTGGGTTTTGCTTTTTAAGCTGGCTATATGCGTGCAACGAATCAGGGCAGGGCAGTGAAAACGTACGCGAAGGCACAACCTGAAAAATATCACCATCAACGATGTTCTTTTTAAGCTTAACCACTTGCTCGCAGTAAGTTTCATCGCTTATATCAACACTTACATCGCAGGTGCCTGTTTGCATAGGCGCACTAAACTCTTCTGCTTTATCGCATAAGGCATTTAATCGTTCTAGCTCTTTACCTACCTCAAAACAATTAGCGTGTACGTCTGGGCCATTAAACACATTACCAATAAGCTCTGTGGTTTGTTTTTGATGGTCGATAACCACTAAGGTTTCGGCTAAGTAAAATACGTAGTCTGGGCAGGTGTTTTCGCCATCGGGTACGTCGCTTAGCTGCTCAAAATTAGCCACCATGTCGTAGGCAAATACACCGCCTAAAAATACCGAAAACGGGTTTTCGGTGGTGCTTTTGATACTGTTTATACAGGTGCGTAGTGCGCTAAATGCATTATCGGCAACCAGTTTACTTGCCTCGTCAATGTCTTTAGAGCCGCCTTTATAAACAAGAGTTAGGCTTGTGTCGGTTAAGGTTGCATCGCAGCTTTGTACATTGGCTCTTAAATATGGCAGTAACTGTTTACCGTTATTAGATTGAGCACTTACCGTGACGGTTTTACCTTGGCAAACAATGCGCAGCGCGCAGTCAACTAAAATTAAGCTTTTAACACTGTCTTTCGAATCAATTTCGGCTGATTCAAGCAGTAGCGAATTAGGCTTATCAAGTGCTGCATAAAGTGCAAGTGGGCTACTAATGTAGTCGCGCACTTGCGTTATGCTAGTAACTTCGCCTGGTGTGGTAGTTATATGACTAAAAATCAAACCTCATTCCCTCAAAAAATAAAACCCCGCAATGCTTTTGCAATGCGGGGTTTGAATAACGATATCTAAATTACAAACAGATCATTACCGTCCCGCTATATCAGGCGCCACCACCAACGATGTGTAAGAGTAAGACCGTTATTCATGTTTTTTTGCCTCAAAATAAAAAATTAAATACGTAAAATTTAGTTATAAAAAAACCCGCATAGTTGCGGGTTTTGAATATTTGCTAGACACGACAATTCATCACCCAAAAATTATGAGTGCCACCACCAAATAGTGTGTTGAATTGAATTCATCATTTTTATTAATTCTTAATGTGTCTAAAAGTGGCTACAGTAAAACGTATTTAGCGCTTTTGTGTCAAGTGTTTATTTAAAACAATTTAGTCAAAAAAGTTGTTATACTTATATAAACATCTATTACCCTTAAATTTAAGCAGTTTTCTTTTGATAAAATACGATTTACACAGCCATACAACGCATTCAGACGGACATTTAACAGTTGAGCAATTATTAAACCGCGCCGTAGAAAAAAACATTGATGTGTTTGCGATAACCGATCACGACACTGTGGCTGCTATTACGCCGGCAAAAGCGTTTATCGAAACAGAAAACCTACCGCTTAAGCTTATATCTGGCGTAGAAATTTCTACCAAGTGGGAAAGCTTTGAAATACATATTGTTGGGCTAAATATTGATATAAATAACAATGCCCTTACATCATTGTTATCGGCGCAGCAGCAAAAGCGTGATGAACGCGCCATTGAAATTGGCAAAAGGCTGGCAAAAAACGGTTTTGATGGCATTTACGAGCAAGCCAAGGCGCTGGCAGAAAACGCCCAAATTACCCGAGCTCATTTTGCGCGTGCATTGATTGAAAGAGGCGTAGCTAAAAATTTTCCTGGGGTATTTAAAAAATACTTAGGGCGCAGCAAAACAGGTTATGTTCCAAGCAGTTGGTGTGATATGCAAACAGCCATTAGCGCCATTCATGCTGCGGGCGGGGTTGCAGTACTTGCACATCCAGGGCGTTATCAAATGTCTAATAAATGGTTACGTAAGTTACTTGTGCAATACAAAAGTGACGGGGGCGATGCCATGGAAGTTGCGCAGCCGCAACAAGCGCCCACTGAACGCCAATTTTTAGGACAATTGAGCCAAGAGTACGGTTTACTGTGCTCGCAAGGTTCTGACTTTCATTTTCCAACTAGTTATTTAGAGCTAGGTAAAAACTTATACTTACCCAAAGACTGCCAAGGGGTTTGGCAAGTGTGGGAAGGGCAAGAAGGAGCATTATCATGAGTCAATTAATTCATATTCACCCAGCAAACCCACAGCCACGACTTATTAGCCAAGCGGTTGATATTATTAAACAGGGCGGGGTTGTTGTATACCCAACAGATTCGGGCTACGCAATAGGGTGTAACCTCGGTAATAAGCAAGCAAAAGAGCGCATTGAGCGTATTCGTGGAATAGAAAAACACCATAACTTTACGCTGGTATGCCGTGATTTATCTGAGCTGGCAACTTATGCCCGTGTAGATAACCAAATGTTTAGGCTTATTAAAAATAATACGCCAGGGCCATACACCTTTATTTTTAAAGGTACAAAAGAGGTGCCAAAGCGGTTATTAAACGATAAGAAAAAAACCATTGGTATGCGCGTTATAGAGCATCCAATTGCATGTGCATTACTTGCAGAGCTTGGGGAGCCGTTAATGTCGTGTTCGTTAATTTTACCTGGAGAAGAGTTTACAGAATCAGACCCAGATGAAATTTTAACGCGTTTAGATAAACACGTAGATTTAATTATTGACGGCGGACACCTTGCAGAGCAAGCAACCACGGTTATTGACCTATCAGAAGACGATATTCACATTTTACGTGTAGGGTGTGGCGATACCAGCCCGTTTGAGTAACCTTGGTGAGAGATACAACACAGGGCGAAAAAAATACTCAAAGTGAGCCAGTGCAGCAAAAGCTGCCACTGGCTTTTTTGCATGGCAAAGCCGTTGTAGATAAACCTGAAGATTTATACATTCCGCCCGATGCACTTGAAATTATTTTGGAAACCTTTGAAGGCCCGCTTGATTTACTGCTGTATTTAATAAAAAAGCACAAGTTAGATGTGCTCGAACTCTCTATTTTTAGCATTACTGAGCAATATGTCAGTTATGTAGAAATGATGAGTGAGTTTCAGTTAGAACTTGCCGGTGAGTACTTAGTAATGGCAGCGTTATTGGCGCAAATAAAATCGCGTCTGTTATTGCCTGTGCACGAGGAGCTCGAAGAAGAGGAAGACCCCCGCGCAGAACTGATCAAGCGTTTACAAGAGTACGAGCAGTTTAAAAAAGCAGCCGAAAATATAGATGCCATCCCCCGTGTAGGCCGTGATATTTTTGTCGCAAATGCAACTATGCCGGTTATTGAAAATACCGCTCAAAACCTGCCAGAGCTTGAGTTAAAAGATTTAATGTTAGCTCTGAGCGACGTGATGGCGCGCGCCAAAACATTTGAGCATCACCAAGTGACCGCAGAAATCCTCTCTACCCGTGAGCGGATGAGCCAAATTTTAGCCCAGCTGAGTAACGCAAATAAAGCGCTGCCGTTTAGCGATTTATTCACCCTTAGTGAAGGGCGCAGCGGTGTAGTGGTTAGCTTTATTGCTATGCTTGAGCTTATAAAAGAAGGCTTAATTAGCTGTTTGCAAGTCTCACCTGATAGCCTAATTTACATAAACCTTACCAACACGCCAAATAGCTAATTAGTAAAACTGTAGCTCAAGTTGTATGTGCGTATATGCACAGATGCTGTTTGTATACGCTATTTTAGTTTTTCTTCACCCTCTATATTCTTAAATTATTGAATTTAGAGGAACCCACATGTTTAAAAATACGCCCACATCTTATGGCCTTATTGCCATTATTTTACACTGGTTGATGGCTTTGACCGTGTTTGGTTTATTTGGCTTGGGCTTATACATGGTTGAGCTAACCTATTACGACAGCTGGTATAAAGGCTCACTGGATTTACATAAAAGTATAGGTATAACGCTCGCCGCAGTGCTTATTTTTAGAATTTTGTGGCGCGTATTCAGCCCCAAACCTCGCCCCCTTAGTCAAAATAAAACAGTAAACCACATTGCACATACCGCGCATATTGTTATGTACCTAATTTTAGCAGTCATTGTAGTGGCGGGTTATTTGATTTCTACCGCCGATGGCAGAGCAATCGCTGTTTTTTCGATATTTAATGTACCAGCTCTGGATTATAACTTTGATGGACAAGCCGATATTGCCGGGAAAATTCATTACTACGGTGCGTGTACATTAATTGGCTTGGCTGTTTTGCATGCACTGGGGGCATTAAAGCACCACTTTATTGATAAAGATAAAACCTTAACAAGAATGATCAAACCAAAGGAATACTAACATGAAAAAACGACTAGTAACTGCAGCTCTATCGGGTGTAATGATGTTATCGGCTACTGCAAATGCAGCAGATTATGTAATTGATACGCAAGGGGCGCATGCATTTGTTACCTTTAAAATTAAGCATTTAGGCTACAGCTGGCTGCACGGGCGATTTAACCGTTTTGATGGCAGCTTTAGTTACGACGCTAAAGCGCAAACAGGGTCTAATATTTTAGTAAATATAGATACAGCAAGTTTAGACTCTAACCATGCGGAGCGTGATAAACACTTACGCGGTAAAGACTTTTTAAATGTGGATAAATACCCAACAGCAACATTTAAAAGCACCAATGTAAAATTTACCGATGATGATACAGCCACAGTAACGGGCGACTTTACTTTACATGGCGTAACTAAACGCATTACGTTTGAAATGGATAAAGTAGGTGAAGGGCAAGACCCTTGGGGTGGCTACCGTGCTGGTTTTGAGGGCGAAACCAGTTTAAAACTCACCGATTACGGCATTGATTATAATTTAGGCCCGGCGTCTACCCATGTTGATATTGGACTGTCTATTGAAGGTGTGCGTAAATAATAAAGCGTAAATTAAATTAAAACGCCACTTTAGTTAGTGGCGTTTTTGTTTTTTGTAGCGTGAATTCTTGATTCTAATAAGGGTTTTAAATGTGGGGGCAACCAGCGTAACATTACTTGGTGGTATTGCTCGGTTTGCTTAATTTTTTTTAATTGCTCATCTAATAGTTGAATATTTTTAGCACCTTGTTCATTTTTAGTGCAGCCAATATAGCCATAACTTAACGGTGGCGCTTCAACAACCGCTCGCTGAGTTAGGTTTTCTTCAAAGTACATAGATTTAGCTAAGTAATGGTGCTCACTTGGGTAACCTAATAAAATATCTAAGCGCTTTAAATTGAGCATATAGGTAAGGCTGGCTAAACTATTTCGCGTTGGGCGAATAACAATATCAACATCGGGGGTGTTATTTATTACGCTGTCGAGTTGCTCGCCGTATGAGCGGTTCATAGATACACCTAACGTGAGCTTTTTTTCTGCTAGTAAATCCTGCAACGACACTGGCTCTGAGTTAGGCACTTCTAGTGAATGCGCCAAACCTTTATGCATAGCAATGGAAGGTGAAAGGCCCGTGGTTGAGCTCTGCTCGCTAAAGTGAATAAACTTTTCTCTAAATGCATTTTTATAAAGTGATAGGGCACAATGTGTGGCTGATTTATTGGCTAGTTCTTGCGTAACTTTGCCAGAGGGGATAACAAGGCGATTAAACGTGATGTGCTCAAGTTGTTGCTCGAGTAAGGTTATAACGCTTTCATCACGCCCCTGGTGTTGGTATTTTCCATTTAAAATGTAATAGGGCGCAAAGTCGTGCGTTAGCCAGTTAATCGTGTGGGCGTAACTGACTGAAGAAATGCTTAAATATAAGGTGATACACAAAAATGCACGGAGCATTACTACAACTACCTAAAACAATGAAAGTATCGCTATTGTAGTCAATTAAGTGCAACAAAGTAAAATGCCAGCTACAAAGCTGGCACATTTTATTAACATTAACTGCTTAAGCAGTTAATTGCTCACAATGATTAGTTGGCTTTTAACCATTTTACAAATTCGCGCGCTTCGCTTGCTTTTTGAAACATTGCGTTTTTCAAACCTTGTGTATCACTAAAAATAACACGTTGTTTGTTTACAGAAATTGATTGCACCGGATGGGCAATTTGGATCATAGATCCATTGTATTTATAAGACATAATAAAACTCACTTTATTCTTGTTATTTACTCTGCGCTATTTTTTATAGCCAAATGCAGTTAATAAATTAACGATGTTGTGTTTAGCTTCATTACAGTGTTGACGATCTTTATGACACTTT
>CERR01031314.1_pt1 | contig 42702 bp, 38 predicted proteins | sample 530841 | NCBI WGS metagenome assembly CERR01 (sample SAMEA2621021, study PRJEB7988) | marine metagenome | biome: marine biome (ENVO:00000447); feature: surface water layer (ENVO:00002042); material: "saline water (ENVO:00002010), including plankton (ENVO:xxxxxxxx)" | depth 5 m | reverse complement strand
CACTTCCAAAAAGTGTTTATTTGTAAACGCCCAATGGGTATGACACTAACACAAGATCAAGGCCCAGCTGAGCCACGTGGTGAACGCGCTGAGCGCCCAAGTGGTGATAAAAAGCGTAGCTTTAACAAAGACAACCAACGCGGTGATAAGCGTGGCGGTCCTCGTAAAGAACGTCGCCCTGTGAGCTTCACATCTAACTAAGCTTTATAGCTTACGTTATAAAAAACCTTGCCACGAAAGTGCCAAGGTTTTTTTGTTTTAAAGCCACTGCTTTTGTAAAAAATAAAAATTCTGTAAACTAAGAAAAAACTATAATTCACGGATGAATTAAAATTGAAAAAATATTATGACAACTTGCTCTTTGCAGCAATAATAAGCTTTCCAATACTAAGCATTGCCATGCTTATGTTAATGGATTTTACCGATCCGCCATTTATCGAAAATAAAATTTATGAGGCTATTTTTTATATAGCGCTTCCTATTTTTTGCGGGGCATCATTTATCTATCTCCATGTACTTGTAATCAAAAAATATAGACGTTGCAGTGACTATAGAGAGCACCTTAAAGATAGCTTTTCAGATACAAAAATGAAGTTATCATTAATCTTCATCTACCCATTACTCCCTTTGTTAATCTATGCAACTCTCTATTTTTTACTCTCTGCCCCCATTGAGTTATGGGCTTACTACACGCAAGGCGATTATTGGTATAAGGAATATATCCTCACTGATGTACAAGAATGTGGGTCTGATTATGAAGATAGTTGTACTCGTTTATACTTTAAAGACCCTACAACTAACAAAACGCACGATTTTAGATGGTACGACGATAAGTCTACAATAATGAATAACAAAAACGATTATGTGTATATTGTTGGTGAGGCGAGTTTATTTGGCTATATAGTGAGAGAATTAGAAAGGTAATTAAAACTTCTTTTTACATGGCAGCAATTTTATATAAAAACCTCACTCAAGTGAGTGAGGTTCATAAATTAAGGTTTAAGTTAAGGTAACGCCGGATAAACGTAACTCGCATCTAACCCTAACGGAATACCGAGTGCCCAATACCCTAGCAAGAAAATACTCCAGCCAATCATAAACGCGATTGAGTAAGGGATCATAAGCGCGATGAGCGTGCCTATACCGGTATCTTTTACGTACTTTTGGCAGTACACCACAACCAATGGGAAATACGGCATAAGTGGGGTAATAATGTTTGAGCTAGAGTCTCCGATTCTGTAAGCTGCTTGGGTTAAATCGGGTGATATACCTAGCTGCATTAACATTGGTACAAAAATAGGTCCCAGTAACGCCCATTTTGCAGAGCTTGAGCCAACGAACAAGTTTACAAAGCCGGTTAAAAATATAATACCCACAACTGTTACCGCACTGGGCAACTCCATTGCTTTTAAAAGCTGCGCCCCTTCAATGGCCATTAATGCCCCTAAGTTAGACTTAGAAAACGCTGCAATAAACAACGCACAAAAGAACGCCATTACAATATAATAGGCCATGCCACTCATCGCGGTACTCATCGCATCTATCATATCTTTTGAGGTTTTAAAGGTACCAACGGTAAAACCATACACGGCACCGGGTATCCAAAATAATAAAAAGATTAAAGGCACGATAGATTGCATCAGGGGCGATCTAAAATTAGTTAGTGAGCCATCAGCACTGCGCATTGCTGAATCGGCAGGAGCGGATACAAACGCAAGTAAAGCAAGTCCTGCAATCATTACGCTACTGGCTATAAAAAAAGCGCGTTTTTCATCACTTTTAGCTTCATCAAACGCGGGTAAGTTTTGGGTGTCTTCATTAAGTGCTGTGTTTTTTAACCGAGGCTCTATTATTTTGTCAGTGATATACCAGCCTAATAACACAATAAATAAACTCGAGGCAGAAGTGAACGCCCAGTTATTAAGGGGGTTAATCGACATATCGGGGTTAATAATTTGCGCTGCACTTTGGGTAAAGCTTTGCAGTAATGGGTCTATTCCTGATGGAATAAAGTTAGCGCCAAACCCACCACTCACACCAGCAAATGCGGCTGCAATACCCGCTAATGGGTGTCGCCCTGCGGCAAAGAAAATAACACCCGCTAATGGGATCACTAATACGTAGCCAGCATCGGTTGCTGTATGGCTTACAATAGCTACCAAAATGACTGAAGGGGTTAGCAGTTGCCTTGGGGTAACTTTAAGCATTAGCTTAAGGCCTGTATTGATATAACCTGAGTGCTCAGCCACTCCCACACCTAACATGGCAACCAGTACCACCCCTAGCGGTGCAAAGCCTGTAAAGGTTTTTACCATGGAAGATAAAAATGAGGCGAGTGAGTCGCCCTCTAATAGGTTATTTACAACAATGGCTTGGCCTGTCCGTGGGTCTAACGCGTCAAAGCTCACCCCCGACAGTAACCACGAGCACAACCAAATAAGTAACATAGCGAATAAGAAAATAATCGCCGGATCGGGAAGTTTGTTACCAACTCGCTCCACAAAGTTTAAAAAACGCGCGATTAACCCTGTAGGTACCGCAGCTTGATTATTATTGTTCATTTAAAGCTCCCAAAATAGGTTTAAGTAACAATATACTATTAATGTGTAACAGTAAATTAACTAATAAATCTATTATGGGCACAAATAGAGCATAAAAAAACGCGGCTTCGTTATCGTCGCCGCGTTTTTATAATTGTGAACTAAACATTGGTTAAGCGAGGGCTTTCACCTCTTCCCAAAGCCTAACAACCAAGGTTTTATCTTCTTCGTTTAGCTCGCCATTACGGTATGCTTTTACTAAGCTTTGCTCCACGGTTTCGTTGAGCTCATCAATAGAGATTGTCAGCTCTTCTACTTCTGCATAGCCTACTGCAAGGTCGTAATGTCCGCGCAAGTAACCACCAGCGAACAGCTCATCATCTGTTGCTTTAATTACTAAATCATCAAAGTATTGCTGCGCAGCATCAATATAATTCACTAAACTCATTGTGTTACTTCTCCTGGTTTTCATAACCGACAGCATACATAATATGGTCGTTATAGCCGGTGGTTACTTTAATGTAACCTGTTAATTCATCATCTAAAGCGCTGTCGCCGGTGTCACAAATAAGTGGACGCCCGTTCAACGCGTGTAATTTGGTTTTAGTTGCCACCACAATAATGTTTTCTTTGCCGATGGTGCGAATAAGCTCCGGGCTTAGCTGCTGATTCCCTCGACCAAAAATATGGCCTTGCCCGCCTATTAATGTAATAACTAATTGAGTAGCTTGCCCGTGCGTGTACTCAAGTAGCTGTTTAGCAGTTAAGTCTTGCGCAACTAGGGTTTGATCTTTAATTAAATCTACGCCTAATAGAGTATTATCTAGCCCCATTTCTTGCATTATCGCTTCAACAGTTGAGCCACTACCCATAATGTAATAGGTGTCTTCATCCATTTCGCTCACCACATGCGCTGCAATGTCGGCAAGTACTAATTCGTCTGTTTCTTTACCACCATTTTTAACCGCTTGTACATAACGTACTTCGCTTGGTATTTGCATTTCACCGTAGCGCTTAGCTTTTACGGTGCCTTGCCTAAACGCCTCTTCATCAATATCCATTACATCGGCATCTGCAAGTGTAACTAGCTCGCCTTTTACAAGCATTTCTACTACGCGCCCTGCTGCTTTAGGTGTAATTGCATATACGCCAGAGTGAATTTTACAGCCAGCAGGTATACCCAGCACTGGTACGGTATCTTCTATGGCATGACAAATATTGCGCGCAGTACCATCGCCACCAGCAAACAGGACTAAATCTACGCCTAAATTTTTAAGTAGCTTTGCGCTAGCCTCTGTATCATCGGCGCTTGTTACGGTATTGGCGGTATAAACTACCTCAACATTAAAGCCTAGTCCGCGGGCTGCTTTTTCGCCCATATCGCCATTTACAGTATAAATTGTTAACTGCTCTTTATAGGGTACAAGTACTTCTAGGGCTGCCTGTGTGCGGCTGTTAGCTTTGGCTTGCGCCCCCAGCTCAATTGCTTTTGCAGCAGTGTTTTCGCCATCACTGCCTTTTAAAGCAACGCTGCCACCAAGTCCTGCAACAGGGTTAATAATTAAGCCTAACTTAAACTGCATTTTGTAACTCCTGAGGGTGGTCCCAATTAAATTGCTGAGCGGTTAACGGCCACGGTGTTTTATAAAAATCACTTAACGCTTTTAATAATGCGTGGGTACGTGCGTTAACCCCCTGCTCTAATAACATCAATACTTGCTGGTGTACTCGCGCCTGAAAGTCAAACCGGCAAGTTTGCTCACCGTTCAAGTTATCTACCGACACATTAAAATCAAAGCCAGCAGCGGTGCTGAGCAGCCACTCTATGGCTTGTGGTTTTATTTCTACGTTTTCAAATTCAGCTTGCTGCTGTTTATCTCGCCCATCTGGGCAGTACCAATACCCATAATCTTCAAGCTCTCTGCGTTTATTGCCAGCCACTAACCAATGCGCTATTTCATGTAGGGCACTGGCGTAAAAGCCGTGTGCAAATACAATTTGATTAAAACCATGGGTATTATTGGCAGGTAGATAAACAGGCTCATCATCGCCTTTTACTAAGCGAGTGTTATGGCTTTGATAAAAAACACTATCGAAAATAGATATAAGATCGGCTATGTGATGCATAAAAACTGATTAATTCGTCTCGGTTACAGCGCAAAATTAGCGCACTAAAAACGAGACGAATTGTACGGGCTTTTACCTTTAAAGTAAAAGTGATGAGCGAGTTATACCTCTACTCCCGCCTCATCGCACTGAACTATATCGGTTTCTGTAAGTGCTTGGGTTATCCACTTTTGCAAAACAGGGCAACGCATCACAAAATCACAATACTGCTGCGCCGCTGGGGATAAGGTAATCTGATACGTTTTTAAACGAAGTACAATGGGGGCGTACATCGCATCGGCAATACTAAAGTCGCCAAAAAACCATTCATTAGGAAACATATCTTGCTGCTGGGAAAATATCTCATCAATACGTTGAATATCTTTTAGTGCAGCACTTGATATCGTTACTTTACGTGTGGCTCTTATATTCATCGGCATTTCGTTTCTCAGTGCCATAAAGCCAGCATGCATTTCAGCGCTTAATGCGCGCGCTGTAGCTCGCTGAGTAATATATTTAGGCCACCCTGCTCCCGATAAATGGGCATCGTTAATATATTCACAAATTGCGAGCGAGTCCCACACTTGCAAATCACCATCAATTAACGCCGGCACTTTTTGAACGTGGAAGTGTTGTTTTAGTTCGTCGTAAAAGTCACTGGTGTCGAGCACAAGCTGGGTTTCGTCAAACGGGACATCAAATTTACTCATTAAATACCATGCGCGTAATGACCAGCTAGAATAGTTTTTATTACCGATAAATAATTGCATTTTGTATATACCAAAGTGAATAGGCTTCCCTACCTTACTAGGTGATTAAACAACCAACAACACTTTGTTTTTTATTCTTAATGTTAAATTTAAAGCCTCTAAAAAAACAGTATTACTATCAATTAGCTAACTGCGCATTTAAATGTTTTTTTAATAAACGGGTATTGCGGGTGTTGGCTTTAAAAAAAGCATCAAATATATCGCCAAAAAATGGAACTAAGCCGCCTACGAAATCAATCAGCATATTAATGATCATCTTCGTTTTTATGCGTTTACTTACGCCCAAACGCTGCGCCTCTACCAGTACATAGCTTGATAAAATAAGCCCTGCAGCATCCCCTATTACGGGTATTAAGCCAATCACCGCCTCTAGCCCTATGTTAAATTTAGTAAAAGGGATGCCAATGCTGCTATCGGTATAATGACTAAACTTTTCCAAACGTTTTAATGTTGATTCATATTCAGCATGCGAGAGGTTAGTTTGGATATTTTTACTCATAATAGCTACTTTTTATGTGAGGTTGTAATATATAAACACTAAGGATATTAATACTTAATGAATTATTAAAAACTAATGGAATACTTTCAACGATGAATTTAATATAAAAAATATTAGTACGCGTACAGAATAAATACGGAAACATCTGCCCAAAATATAAAGTACCCTCGGGAGTTAATAATCTATAAAGACTACTTATATAAAAGAAAAGTGCTAGAGGAAGAATTGCGTACTTTTATTAGTAATTAAGGCACCTTATAAAAACAGGTACAGTTCACTTTACATACATTTTTTTCTTAGTTAAAATCTAAGAAAATTATGCAAGGATTGCCTATGAATAAATCTATTTATTTACCTCGATTAGCCATCCTATTGATTCTTTTTTGTGCTATTGTTTTTCCGGCCCTTAGTCAAGGAGAAGATATGTTTAGCTGGTTCAGAAAAAAGAAAGAAGTATTTTTAAGCCCTGAAGTCAACGGCGTCGTCACTGAAAATGGCATACCAATTGCTGATTTAGAAATAATACGTTCATTAACATATATTGATGGCGTTGAACGACTTGATTCTGTAATGACAGGAGATGACGGACGATTTCATTTATCAAAGAAAACTATACTTTCTTCTATCCCGAATAAATTAATTTCCGAAGACCGTGTCCACCAGAAGATTTTTATTCGTAAAGATAACAACTTAGTTATTGGTTTGTGGGGGGCCACACAACCAGGCATTTCAGAGTTACCTGAATTCACCAAAAAGCTTGATTTTTTAAAGTGTGAAATAACTAATCAATTGGTCAGATTTGAATTTAAAAATAACACCAATAAATACCTCAATAGAACTGCAACAAGCATTTGCAGATGGGATGAAGATTACAATCCTACATGGGTTATGGAAAACGGTGAAGAAAAGTACGAAATCCATAATGGCGATTTAAATGATTTAACAGAACGTTTTACAGGGAAGAAGGTTGAACTATGAATAAAACAATATCACCAAGCACAGCTGCTTCTGTCGCGAATAGAGTTTATGATATAAGAAAAAGTTATGACTTCAGCGGAGAGTTTCATAATGACTTTGTGAGAAACTTTAAAGTGACTAACAATCAAATTCAGGGGGTTAGTGGTGGGCTAATAAATCAGCTTTTGAACCGTACGACAGGCTTCGCTTTAACTGCTGAAGGTGTTTCATCACAATTCAAAAACCACCATATTATTGGCATTCGTGGAACCGTTTTCTCATCTTGTGCAGATTGGCTAACTAACTTAAATGTTGCAACTACCCTTGGTCCTAAAAATTTGGAAGTACATTCAGGCTTCGAGAAAGCCTTCACTAGTATGGAACCCATGTTTAATTCTTATATAAAAAAGCATAAACCAGAATTTTTGCATATTGTAGGGCACAGTTTAGGTGGTGCAATTGCTCAGCTTACTGCTATCTGGGCTAGTAAAAAAGGTATACCTACTAATTTATATACGTTTGGTGCGCCTAGGGTGGTATTAAGTAATTCAATACATTCAGCAGCAAATAATATCGGTCAATATCGAGTTACTCATGGCGCCGACCCTGTTCCTTGTGTACCTGCCTGGCCATTCAGCCATACCTCTAATGAATACCAAACTGCTATGAATGAAGGATCTTTTTTTAGTCTTGCCGCACACTCTATGGAAAAAAGTGAACCTGGTTACGTCAATACCGTCGCTGCATACAGTGATTATGCAAGTATGGAAAATTCTTTGAAGACCCTACATCATAATCATACTGTTCTAAAGTATTCATCGCGTTATAACGTAACTTTTTCACTCAAGTGGCAACGAATAATTACAGACGGCTTAATAACTTTTTTAAAGAAAACAGGACAATACGCTTTTATTTCCGTCCAAGCGGGTTTAGGCCTCGGCCTAACTTTCTATGATACGCTTGCTCGATGTTTATTTGATTCTGTAGTCAAATTTGTAGAATTAACTGAAGAGTTAAAAGGCTTAATTGGTCATATGCTTGCATTTGTAGGGAAAAAAACTTACGAGGTTAAAGAACTAAGCAAACAGTTCATCAGGTGGGTGCTCGGTTTGATGATCAAAAAGCTTTATATGGTAGCAAAACAGGCAATTGATCTTATTTAAATTAAAATGGGCGCGGTTCGTAAAACCTAACCGCGCTCCCAGAAATCACTTAAACAGAGCCGTTTATCGGCCCATGTTCGTGGTTTACATGCGGATTTTGACCGCGTTGACGCAGTAAATGGTCCATTAATGTAATGGCCATCATTGCCTCAGCAATAGGGATTGCACGAATACCAACGCACGGATCGTGACGCCCTTTGGTGATCATCTCAACTGCCTCGTTTTCAGTATTAATGCTTTTACCTGGAATAGTGATACTTGATGTAGGCTTAAGCGCAATAGAGGCAATAATATCTTGCCCTGTAGAAATACCAGCAAGTACGCCACCCGCGTGGTTTGAGGTAAAGCCTTCTGGGGTTAACTCATCACGATGCTCTGAGCCTTTTTGCTCTACCACATCAAAGCCATCGCCAATTTCTACACCTTTAACGGCATTAATACTCATTAGTGAATGCGCAATCTCAGCATCTAGCCTATCAAACACAGGCTCGCCTAATCCTACCGGTACGTTGCTAGCCACTACTTTTACTTTAGCGCCCACTGAGTCACCTTGCTTTTTAAGGTCTCGCATGTACTCATCAAGCGCTTCTAGCTTACTTGCATCAGGGAAAAAGAATAAGTTGTTTTCAACTTCATCCCAATCGTAGCTTTCAGCTTTTATTGGCCCAAGTTGGCTTAAACATGCTTTTACTTCAATACCATGAAACTGCTTTAAGTATTTTTTAGCAATTGCGCCTGCCGCTACACGAATTGCGGTTTCACGCGCAGAAGAGCGACCACCGCCGCGATAATCGCGCAGGCCGTATTTGTGCCAGTAAGTGTAATCGCCATGACCTGGGCGAAACACATCTTTAATTTTACCGTAGTCTTTTGAGCGTTGATCGGTATTTTCGATAAGTAAACCAATGCTGGTGCCTGTGGTTTTACCTTCAAAAACGCCTGAAAGAATTTTTATTTGATCGTCTTCTCGGCGCTGCGTTGTATAGCGGCTTTGCCCAGGTTTACGACGGTCTAAATCAATTTGTAAGTCAGCCTCTGTGATCTCAAGGCCTGCGGGAGTACCATCTACAACACCGCCTAGGGCAACGCCGTGGCTCTCACCAAAGGTGGACACTTTAAACAACTGCCCTATGCTATTACCTGCCATTAACTTTCCTCATTCCTAATGACTACAAAAGTTGCCGAGCATACGCTCGGCCTAAAATTTATTTTGCAAAATACGTATCAAGCTGCGCTTTGCTTATTACAAATACACCTAAGCCGCCTTGCTCAAACTCAACCCACTCAAATGGTGCGCCCGGATACAAAGCATCCATATGTACCATAGAGTTACCAACTTCTACAAATAACAAACCGTTATCAGTTAGATGATTGCTAGCATGCTCTAAAATAGTACGTGTAACGTCTAAGCCATCATGCCCAGATGCTAAACCAAGCTCAGGCTCATGATGAAATTCTCGTGGTAAATCAGCCATGTCCTCAGCATCAACATACGGTGGGTTGGCTACTATTAGGTCATACTTTTGCCCTGGTACACCACTAAATACATCTGACTGAATAGGCAGTACACGGTCACTTAGCATATAGTCGTTTATATTTATATCTGCTACTTCAAGCGCTTCATACGAAATATCAACCGCATCTACTTGCGCCGTTTCAAACGCCTGAGCAAGCGCAATAGCAATACAAGCAGAGCCTGTGCATAAATCTAAAATACGGTTAACGCTTTGCGGCTGCTCAAGCCACGGTGAAAACTTATTAGCAATAAGTTCAGCAAACGGCGAGCGCGGAATAAGCACACGCTCATCAACATAAAATGGCATGCCCGCAAACCAAGCAATGTTTGTTAAATAAGGAACCGGCGTGCAGTCGTTTATACGCTCTGCGATTAACCCTGCTAGGCGGTTTTTTTCTGTGCTTGTTAACCGCGCATGCATTAACTCTTTGGGAGCATCAATAGGTAAACTTAGCGCAGGAAGTAATAAGCTAACTGCTTCATCCCACGCGTTATCTGTGCCATGTCCAAAAAATATTCCACTACTTGCAAATTGGCTTGTAGTCCAGCGTAACCAGTCATGTAACGTTGACAGTTCTGCAACAGCTTCATCAAGTGTTGCTTCTTCTATTTGTAAATCACTCATATTTTTTACCTGTTTTAGCTAACTGACTGTTTTGAGTCTTTGCGACGATTGCATTGCCTAACTGTGCTGAGCAAATTACAATTGCCCCTCACCTTTATATTGTACCGCCTTTTGCGCTGCGTTTTTACGTTTTTTTGTTTAGGTAAAATTTATGAAAAAAGACATCTCATCACAATCGTCCCTAAGCAATGACGACATTGACCTTTTTCGCCAAACAATTACAGGCGCTAAGGTGTTTAAACAAGATACCCATAGGTTTGATACAAAACCTAAGGTGTCACAAGCGAAGCAATTTGCCCAGCAAAAAAAGCAGGTTGAGTCTGAATTTTTCTTCTCTGACGAATATATTCCCGATATAGACACAAATAGCACCATTAATTACGTGCAAAATGGCCACGACTCTTTTTTAGCAAAACAGTTGCGACGCGGCGACTTTGCACCCGATTTAACACTCGATCTGCACGGGCTTAATAAAGAACGTGCAAAAGATGAACTTGCGGGACTTATTCACGAGTGCAAAAAACAGCATTATTACTGCGCGTGCATAGTGCATGGCATTGGCGAGCGTGTTTTAAAACACAAAGTACCGCAGTATTTGGTACAGCACCCCGATGTAATTGCCATGCATCAAGCACCGCTAGAATACGGCGGGCGCGGTGCCGTGCTGATTTTAATTGATTTACCACAAAGCGATGAGTTTAGACGCTAATTAAAGGAAGAATACGTGCAAATTTTTTCGATTATTTTTCCCTTAATTTTTATTGTCGCACTGGGCTACACCTGTTGTTATTTTAAATTTTTTAATCAGCAACATATTGCCGGCTTAAGTAAATTTACTTTTTATGTGAGCTTACCCGCCTTTTTAATGCTCAATATGTCGCAAATAAATTTGCATCAAAGTATTAGCCTCGAAGCATTTTTAAGCTTTTATATTCCTGTATTAGCGGTATTTGCTTTGGGCATACTTATTGATAGGTACTATTTAACTAAACAAGCCAATGCTGGAAATTATCAACAGCATAGTGTGTTTGGTCTTGCCGGTAGCTATTCAAATATGGTGTTAGTGGGTATACCCATTGTTATTGCTTCACTTGGCAAAGACATGATTGCTATCGCCTTTATGATCATCACATTTCATAGCACGCTGCTTTTTGCGTTAACTTATTTAATAGGCGCGAAAGGAAACACAGCTGACTTCTCGTGGGCAAAATTTGCTAAAAACATGGTCCTTAACCCTATAGTGTTAAGTATTGGCTGTGGATTACTTTTAAATGTGTCGGGAATTACATTATTTGCGAATTTAGCCAATGCCTTAGAGCTACTCGCCAGCCCTGCTATTGCATGTGCTTTATTTGTGTTAGGCGCTAATTTGGTGTTTTATAAGGTGGCAGCAAATTGGCAGCCGGCCCTTATTTCTTCACTGTTAAAAATACTGATTTTGCCTGCTGCTGTGTGTGTAGCAGCTACGTGGGTGTTTGTACTAGATACGCAAATTCGTAACGTACTGGTATTGCTAAGCGCCTCGCCTGTTGGCGTTAATGCGTATTTAATTGCAAGCCAATTAAATACGCATCAAGTTACGCTCGCCGGTGCAGTGGTGCTTTCAACGGTGCTTAGTGTTGTAAGCTTTTCGTTTTGGCTTGCAGTGCTTTTATAAAATCGCTTATTTAAGTGCGGCCACTACCGAAATTTCGACCAATAGCGCATCGCGCGCCATTTTAGCTTCAACACAGGCGCGTGCTGGTGCATAACCTTCTGGCACCCACGCATCCCATACAGCATTCATATCGGCAAAATATTCCATGCTCTTAACGTAAATAGTTGCGCTTAGCATATGCTTTTTAGAACTCCCCGCCTGCTCAAGTAAGGCCTCTACTTTGTCGAGCATAGTTTGCGTTTGCTCTGTAATGTTTTGCTCTGCATCGCTGCATACTTGTCCGCATAAATAAACGGTTCCATTATGTTTAACTATACGGCTCATGCGCGCACCCGTTTCAAGGCGTTCTATACTCATCGTTATCTCTTTTCTCTATATGTTGGCAGGCGCGTTAATATTTACATATTCACTGCGCTGTGAGGTTTCGTCATACTGAATTACAGCAACTGCTGCGGTGTTAAAAATAGGCATATTACCCGGGCTGAGCTGATCAACTATATAGCTCACAATAGGCATATGGGCGACCACTAACCAGGTATTACACTGAGGATGCATGGCAATAAGTGTTTCTAAATAATCAGCTGCTATTTGTGGCTTTCCCTCGGGGATTATGTCGCTACAGGTTTCACTAAATTTAAATACATTGTTTTTTTCAACTTCTTTAGCCGTTTGCTGCGCGCGCGAGTAAGGACTTACCAATAACGCATCAACAGAAAAGTGTTTGTGTAGCCATAAGCCCATTTTTTCTGCTTCTGCATGGCCTTTCGGTGTTAGGTTTCTTGCTGCGTCGTTAGCTTGCATCGGTGTCGCTTCGCCGTGGCGCATAATTAAGATTGTTTTCATAAAAAATCAACCGATTAATGAATATAAAACAGTAGCCAGTTTGCCCATTTGTCCGCTATATTAACTATTATTCCAAAGAATAATTCTCTCATGATATTCAGGTAAATCTTTTCGCTATTTTTTCGCTGTCCTGAAGCTATCATCTGTTGTTAACAAGTAAACGTCTAGTTTCAGGAGCATCATTTGAATATCAGCCGCAATGATAACAGAGCATACCGCGCCATTACACTCGACAATGGGCTAAAAGTATTATTAGTGCAAGATAAAGATTCAACTAAAGCCGCTGCTTCTATGGCGGTTAACGCTGGCCATTTTGATGACCCCCTTGACAGGCAAGGCCTTGCACACTTTTTAGAGCATATGCTTTTTTTAGGTACCGACCAATACCCTGATTCTGGAAGCTTTAATAATTTTGTGTCTCAATCGGGCGGGAACACCAACGCCTGGACCGGCACTGAGCACACGTGCTATTACTTTGATATTAATAACCAAGCCATTGAAAAAGCACTTGCGCAATTTAGCCGTTTTTTTATTGCCCCATTATTAAACCCAGCTGAAACCGAAAAAGAACGTAATGCCATAGAGGCTGAGTTTAAATTAAAAATAAAAGATGATGGGCGTCGTATTTATCAGGCTCATAAAGAAACCGTAAACCCAGCCCACCCCTTTGCTAAATTTTCGGTGGGTAATTTACATACCCTCGCCGATAGAGAGCGCTGCATAAGTGACGAGTTAAGAGATTTTTTTAATAAGCACTATCAAGCGCAGTGGATGACACTGGTAATTTGTGCCAACGAACCGCTTGATACACTCGCGCAGTGGACACATCGCTATTTTAGTGGCATTAATGGCCATAAAGGTGCGCTTAAAGCCCCTATTGAGGAGCCATTATATCGCGCGCAAGATATTGGCAAAGTACTGCACATTGAACCACACAAGCACATGCAAAAACTCATTATTAGTTTTGCTATGCCAAATATCGATGACTTTTATCGCCACAAAACCGTCAGCTTTATAGCCCATTTACTAGGCTACGAAGGCGCAGGCTCGCTGTACTCTATTTTAAAAGAACAAGGGTGGATTAACGCACTTTCTGCCGGCGGCGGTATAAATGGCAGTAACTTTAAAGATTTTAACATTAGCATGGCGCTTACCGATGAAGGCATTGAATACTTTGAAGACATAATAGAAATTGTGTTTGAGTATATTTGCCTAATCAACGATAACACCGACAAACTACCACGCCTGTATCAAGATAAAAAAAACCTGTTACAAATTGCGTTTGATAACCAAGAAAAATCACGCTTAATAGATTGGGTAAGTAACCTAAGCATTAATATGCAGCACTACGACGAAGCTAACTATGTGCAAGGCGATTACTTAATGGAGGGCTTTAATAAAGCCACTCACGAAATGGCGATGCAATGGCTTACCCCACATAATATGCGCTTGGTACTTATTCATCCAGGTGTAGAGGCAGAGCACACCACCGCGTGGTACAACACCCCTTACAAAGTTGAGCCAATTTCGCCGCATTGGCTGGAGTCGCTTGCGCATATAAATAAACCGCTGAGCACTATGCTGCTGCCCACAGCAAACCCCTATTTAACAAAAGAAGTTGTGCTATACGAAGTCGAAAAACCTCAAACCAAGCCTTTACTGTTAGTTAAAGAGCCTGGGTTTGACTTTTGGTTTAAACAAGACAACACCTTTAGAGTGGCCAAAGGTCATTTTTATTTAGCAATGGACTCGCACTTTGCAGTAAAAGATGTAAAGCACATGGCATTAACGCGCCTTTTTAGTGACTTATTTATGGACAGTGTTGGCGAGCAATTTTACCCCGCAGAATTGGCAGGTTTAAGTTATCATTTAACCTCTCATCAAGGCGGGCTTACGTTGCACACTGCTGGGCTATCGACTAGTCAGCTAGAGTTGGTGGAGCAATTACTTGATGCGCTGTTTAATGTTGATATTTGCGCACGCCGCTTTGCCGAATACAAAAAGCAACTGGTAAGGCACTGGCGTAACAGCAACCAAAATAAACCGGTGAGTGAATTATTTAGCGTGTTAGGTGCCAAAATAATGCCATGGAACCCACAACCTGACGAGTTAGCCACGGCACTTAAAAATACGTGTTTTCAGCAATTTAACGAATTTAGAGCCGACTTTTTTAAAGCCTTACATGTTGAGTCGTTTTTACACGGTAATTGGCAACAAACAGACGCGAAGGTATTTCATAAAAAAGTGGCTGAGCATTTAAAAAACGCCACGGCTATTGAGGATTTAACACGCCCGCTGCACGAGATAGACCAAGTGACTCGCTGCGAACTTGAACTGCCATGCAGTGATAACGCCATGGTCATTTACTACCAAGCACAAAGTGCAGAAGTGGATGAAAAAGTTAAATTAATGGCACTTAATCATATAATTAACCAAGACTATTTTAACGAGCTGAGAACCACACAACAGCTAGGTTACTTAGTTGGCTCTGGCTATGCACCATTTAACACCCGCGCCGGTATTGCTTTTTATATTCAATCACCAAAATTTGAAGCTCAGACTCTACTGCACAGGCATAATCATTTTGTAAGCCAGTTTATTGCTAACCTAGACTCCCTGGATGAAACAACATGGCAGCAGCATAAACAAGGTTTGACAACTCATATTGCTGAAAAAGATAAAAACTTACGGTTACGCTCACAGCGCTTTTGGCTTGCAATAGGCAATAAAGATCATGACTTTCATATGCAAAAACGCCTGCTAGAGGCACTGCACGCCCTCAGCCTAGAAGAAATGAAAAGCTATGCCATAGCTACTTTTTCTAAAGATAGGCCAAGATATGAGTTATTAAGTAGCGCAAAAGTAAATAAATCGCAAAAAATGCCGCTTTGCTCGCAATCTCTTTGACTCTGCAAGTAGCATGATTTAAATTATCATTTGTTAATTAGTAGTAATAAAACAAATGATAAAAATAACAACAATAAAATGTGGTTTTTACTGGTTGCTGCTAAGCCTAGCACCCGCAGCGGTTGCCTTTGAACACGCCTTAAATATAAATACCAACACCGTTTTAATTATTGCCAGTGCCCTACTTGCGCTGGCTTTGCCATACCTATTATTTGTAATTTATAAATTAAAGCGCTCACGGTTACAGCACAGCCTCTCGGAAAAACGCTTAAAAAGCACGGTTGAAGGCAGTGGCGATACTCTTTGGGATTGGAATATAAAAACAGGCGAAGTTATTCGTATTAACGATAAATACATGATGGATTCAACAACGTTAATGGGTTTTCCGCCAAACAAAAGCTTGATCCACCCACACGATATTGCCTCAGTAGAGCATTTATTAAAAAAACACTTTGCTCAAAAGTCTGCTTTTTTTGAAGCCACTTATCGCATTAAAGACACCTTTGGCCACTGGCACTGGGTATTAGACCGCGGAAAAATAATAGAAAAAGATGCCAACTTAGCGCCACTGAGAATGACCGGCACAGTGCGTGATATTTCAGTGTTAAAATCAACACAAGAGCGCCTCAATTTATTTGCTAAGTGTGTAGAATCACTCACTGATGCACTTGCTATATATGATAAAAACTTTAACTTAGTTGATATTAACCCCAGCTTTTTAACGCTTTTTGGTGGCGTTAGAGAGCAATATCTCAAAAAGCCTTTTAACTTACCTGGTTACGATAAAAGCTACACAGAAAATATTAAAAATATAGTGCGAGAGCGGGAGCGAATTCAACAAGAGGTAAAACTGCGCAATAGTGAGCGAGTGTTACTGCCAATAGAGATTTCTATTGATGAGATAAAAAACGATCAACACCAAATAACAAACTATGTAGTGGTTTATTCAGATTTAACCGAACGTAAAAATGCACAATCGCAACTGCATAATTTATCAAATAGAGACCGTACGACCAGTTTACCTAACAGAAATTTATTTTTTACCGACCTACAAAAGCTAGTAAAACAAAATACCCACCATGCCCTTTTGGTATTTGATTTAGATAACTTTAAAAAGATTAATGATTCATTAGGCCACCAGCTAGGCGACAGCCTATTAGCAAAACTGGCTATGCGATTAAATAAGTTAACCCGAGAGAATGATGTTTTTTACCGCCTAGGGGGTGATGAATTTGCCTTAGTTATGGCAGATACTAATGATATTCATGTTATTACTCGCATGGCAAAGCAATTTTTAGCTGCAATTGCGACCCCATTTAAAATGGCAGGCCACGAGCTCGCTATTACCTCAAGCGTAGGCATAGTGTTATTCCCCGAAGATGGCAGTACGCCAGAGCTACTATTAAAAAACGCTGATACCGCCATGTATCATGCTAAAAAGAAAGGCAATAGTTACCTGTTTTTTAACGACACCATGAACCGCCAAGCGGTTAAACGCTTACAAATAGAAAACCTAATGCGCTTTGGTCTAAAAGAAAACCATTTTGAAGTGTATTACCAACCAAAAATGAATATTCGCACAGGTAAACTTACCGGAATGGAAGCATTAGTGCGCTTTATAACCCCTAAAAAAGGCGTTATTAGCCCCGGTGTATTTATTCCTATTGCAGAGGAAACCGGGCAAATAATAGAAATTGGTGAAGTGGTTTTAAACAAAGCGTGTCGCGATGTAAAACAATGGCTAGACGATGGGCTATTTAGCGGCCGCGTTGCAGTTAACTTATCGGCTAAGCAGTTTAGCTTGCCAGATTTAACGACCCGTATTGACGTGATATTGCAAAAAAACGAGCTACCTTCTTACTTTTTAGAGCTGGAAATTACCGAGGGCACGGTAATGGACGACCCACAAGAAGCCATTGCAATTATGCGCTCGCTAAGTGCGCGTGGTATTCATTTAGCCATGGACGATTTTGGTACAGGTTATTCATCTTTAGCGTACTTAAAACAATTTCCGCTGAATACCTTAAAAGTAGATAAAGCATTTATTGATGACATGAAAACCGAACGTGGCCGCAACATGGTTGACTCTATCGTGACGATTGCGCAAAACCTCGATTTACATGTGGTTGCTGAAGGTGTGGAGCAAGCAAGCCAAATTGACATACTCAAAACGCTAAATTGTGAAACCGTACAGGGCTACTTCTATTCAAAACCGCTTTCAAAAGATGAATTTACGGCCTTTTTAAAACAGCAACAAAGCAACTCTACGCCAAGCCTTATTAGTGCTAATAAACATTTAGCGCAAATAAGGTAATGTTACGGGCGCCATATACACGCACCAGCTCCTACGTTGCGTATAAAAGCACGCCTGTAATGCAAACCAAATAAGCAGCATGCGCCAGGGCCTATTAGCGCCCCTAATAAAATCCACCGTTTAATTGGCATACCTTTTTTAAGCGCTTGAACATAAATGGCCAAAGCACATAGAGCATTAATAAAAACGAAAAGCAAACATCACCCCAACTGAGCTCAAAACAACGCTGCGCATTTTAACGGCAAATAACACACTTTTAAAGCAGCAGGCTTGATAAGCCAATGAGTCGCCATTTTAGCTATCAGCGCATATAAATTAAGTATTGATGCAAATTACTATTCCCTAGTTTAAAAATTTAGCCATAAAAAAAGCCGGCATAGCGCCAGCTTTCCAGCTTTATTGTATAGCTTGGGTTACTTTTCAGCGCGACCCATAAATTTGTGCTCAACCGTATTAATACGGATACGGTCGCCCGTAGATATATGCTCAGGCACCGAAATGGTTAAACCCGTGCTCAGGCGTGCAGGCTTAGAGCGTGCACTGGCAGAAGCGCCTTTGATTGAAGGGTCTGTTTCTTCAACAACCAGCTCTACGCTTGATGGCAAATCTAAACCTACAGGCGAGCCATCAATCACAATAACGTGTACGCCTTGCGTTTCTTCGTTAACGAATTGAATCTCTTCTGCAATCGCCTCTTTGTTTAAGTTATACGGCGTGTAGTCTTCATTATCCATAAACACGTATTCATCGCCATCAATGTACGAAAGCATTGCTTCGCGGCGAGTTAAATCTGCTAGGGTTAGCATGTCGCTGTCTTTGAAGGTTTCGTCTACTTTCGCACCTGTTACTACATCGTATAAACGCATACGGTACAAACTACCGCCTGCACGACCTTGCGGTACTGAACGTACAATATCTTTAACTACCAACACGCGATTATTAAACTCAATCGCGGTTCCTTTTTTAACTTCACTCGCCTTTGGCATGGGGGTTTTCCTATTATTTTTTTGATTGCCAGAAACATACCACGAACTGGGTATTGTTCAACTAAAAATACGTTAATTTGGGGCTGCATTTGATATAGACTTGCAAATTTTTAATTTAAAACTAAATACCTATAATCAAAAGCGAAAAAAACTGCTATGGTATCTCTACCGAGTATGACTTCAAGGATTGGATCATGGACCAAAACACAGTACATGAGTATTTAGTAAAGAAGCCCTTGGTGCAAGTGACAAAACCATTTGCTCAAGAGGTTGATGTTTATAAAGTAAATCATAAAATGTTTGCCACCCTTGCCTTAGGTAATGATGGAGACGTTAATGATGATGGAGATCCTATTTGGTGGCTTAATTTAAAGTGCGATCCCGATGAAGCACTTAAATTGCGTGATATTTTTCCTGCGGTGATCCCTGGCTATCATATGAACAAGCGGCTTTGGAATACGGTGATATTAGATGGCTCTATTCCACAAGGCGAAATTGAAAGAATGATCGATAATTCGTTCAAATTAGTTGTTGAGAATATGCCAGAAAAAGACCGTAAAGCAATTGAAGCACATCTATAGAAACCACCATCACGGGCTAGCTTGCTAGCCCTATTTGCTACAATTTTAATGTGTATATCAAATCATCATAACGTGTATTATTAATAGTGTGCGCTTGCGTATTAATGCCAGTTAACGTTAATCCACACTTTTGTAATACCTTTTCAGACCCTATATTCCCCTTTGTAACCACGGCTTTAAACTGTGTAATACCGCATTGTTGCCATGCCCACTCAATCACGGCACGCAATGACTCACTGGCAAAGCCTTGATTAAAATACGCGGGTAAAAACAAATAGCCTAGCTCAGCTTGCTCAAGTTCGTACGTAAACCCCGTTACACCCATGGGCTCATTTGAATGTTTATCAAATACCACAAGGCAAAGTGGATGAGTAGAAGTGCTACCCCAACTTTTTAAACGTTGTTCAAACCGGCTGCGTACAAACGCTTCGCTGGGCATATCGTAGCAATAACGGATCACGGTAGGGTTTTGATGTAACTGCAAAAATAATGGCCAATCACTGCTTTGAAGTGGGCGCATTGCCAATCGTGCTGTAAACAACTGCATAATGGTTTACCTCTTATCTGCTTAGCTGCAAAATAAGCTAACATACTTTATAGCAAGCCACTTAATTATAAGACTTATTTGAGGGTAAAAACCTGTCGATAACTAAATAAAAACTGGCAATTTAGGTTTTATAAATGCACGTTTTTAACACAGGTAGCGACACGTTATCCCCGCAGAATAATTAAGTATTATTGCGGGTTGGTATTATTGCGCCCTAGAATTCTATATTTACAAATAGCAGATATAAAAAAACCGCATATAATGCGGTTTTTTTTAATCAAGCTGTTTACGAGTCTTGCTTTGGTGAGTCAACGCTCTCTTCTTGAGGTTGCTCATCAGCAGGCTCTGCTTCTATTGCTTGTTCAGCAACAGGTGCTGGGCTTGGCTCATCTGCAACAGGCTGCGTTTGATAAAACTTAGCGCCTGATTCAGCCATACTTACTAACGTGTCGCATGGGGCAAAATTTGCATTGCTATTAGCTAATGTAGACATTTCAGAGCTAACCTTGCTAGCGCCCAATTTATCCATATAGCTAAACGGTCCACCTAAAAACGGTGGGAAGCCAATACCAAATATAGCGCCAATGTCGCCATCACGTGGGCTGGCAATAATGCCATCGTCTAAACAACGCACGGCTTCGTTAAGCATTTGTGATACACAACGCTTAGCAATTTCGCTTTTATTTAAACGCGGTGCAGGGGTTACACCTAATAGCTCATACACTGACTCGTCAACTTTTTTGCTCTTTTTATCGTACTCATAAAAGCCACGACCCGTTTTACGGCCTAGGCGTTTTGAATCAATCATACGAGAAAATGCATCTGGCGCTTTAAAACGCTCGCCTAATTCTTTTTCAAGAATTGGGGCTATTTTAGAGCCTATATCAATCCCTACTTCATCAAGTAAAGCAAGCGGCCCAACTGGGAAACCAAACTCTACAAGGGCTGCATCAATTTTTTCAATTGGCTCACCGGCAAGCATTAAATTAGCTGCTTCATTTACATAAGGCGCTAAAATACGGTTTACGTAAAAACCTGCCATGTCTTTTACCACAATGGGCGTTTTACCTTGCTTACGTGCAAAGTTAACTACGCGCGCAATAGTCTCTTGTGAAGTCCCTTCGTGCGGAATAATCTCCACGAGTGGCATTTTTTCAACTGGCGAGAAATAATGCAGGCCAATCACGTTTTCAGGGCGCTGTGCCTGTGCTGCAATTTGTGAAATAGGCAGTGATGACGTGTTACTTGCAAAAATAGTATTGCTTTGGCATTGCTGCTCTATATCGGCAACCATACCTTGCTTTAAGGCTAAATCTTCAAATACAGCTTCTACTACTAAATCAATGTGTTTAAAGCCACTGTAGTCGGTAGTACCGGTAATACGGTTCATTGTTAACTGCATATCAGCTTTAGACATAATGCGGCGTTTAAGGCGCTTATCTAAAATTTTGTAGGTGTAGTTCATAGCATTACTAATGCCCTGCTCTGCTACATCTTTAATACGTACAGGTACTTTGGCTTTTACTGCGCTTACATGCGCAATACCGGCACCCATTAGGCCGCCACCTAAAACAGCTGTTTTACTGATTGCTGGCGCATCGTCGTTGCGCCACTCTTTTTTCATTTCAGTGGTTGCAAAGAAAATACCGCGAAGCGCTTTAGATTCATCACTCATTACAAGTGTTGCAAAGCTTTCAGCTTCTGTTTTGTATGCTTTTAATTTATCAAGCTCTACACTTGCACGCACAGCCTTAATAATTGCAAGCGGCGCAGGGTAATGTCCGCCGGTTTTTTTAAGGACGTTTTCTTTGGCTTTTTTAAAGATAAAGTTACGGCCAAACGGGTTTGACTCTAATAATTTACTTACTTTATCAAGCTTTGGCTCTTTATCTGCTGGCTTTTTCTTAGCGGCAAATTCTTTAGCGACTTTTAGTAATACGCTTTGTGGTACTACATCATCTAATACGCCTGCTTTTTTAGCTTGCTTAGGGCGAATCTGCTTGCCTGTTAGCATCCATTCAAGTGCTTTTTGAATGCCTACAATTTTAGTTAAACGCTGCGTACCGCCGCCACCTGGTAATAAACCAAGTTGTACTTCTGGCAGGCCTACTTTAGTCATATCGCTATCTGTGCCTACGCGGTAATCACACGCTAAAGCAAACTCTAAACCACCACCAAGCGCAGCACCGTGTATTGCACTTACTGTTGTATAAGGCAGTTTTGTCATATCAAAAAAGGCTTGATGACAAAGTTCACTAATTGCTAACGCATCTTCACGCTTTTGCACGCTATCAAGCATTTTTACATCAGCGCCCGCGATAAAGTTATCGCTCTTACCACTTATAAATACCATCCCCTTTACTGACTCTTGCTTAGCCGCTTCAAGTAAAGCTTTTAAGTCATCAGCGAATGAGTCGCGCAGGGTGTTCATTTTCTCACCCGGCACATCAATGGTTACTACGGCAATTTTGTTTTCATCTACCGTTAAATTAAATACTGAATCTGTCATTACGCGCTCTCCAATACAAAGGCTGCACCTAAACCACCAGCAGCACACGCTGTTGTTAATGCTAAACCGCCACCACGACGTTTAAGCTCGTGTAAGCTTTGCGTAATTAAGCGAGCACCGGTTGCAGCAAATGGGTGACCATATGCCAGTGAGCCGCCGTTAACGTTAAACTTATCCATGTTAATTTCGCCAATTGCTTTGCTACGACCAAGTTGCTCTTGCGCAAACTTATCTGATGCAAACATTTTCATATTGGCAAGTGTTTGCGATGCAAAGGCTTCGTGCATTTCAATTAAATCTAAATCAGCAAGTGTAATTCCTGCTCTATCAAGTGCGATAGGCGTTGAATGCGCTGGGCCCATTAGCATGTCTTTTTCTACACCAATTGCCGAAAACGCAAAGCTACGTACATAACCTAAAATTTCGTAGCCTAGTGCTTTTGCTTTACTTTCGCTCATCATCAGTACGGCAGCTGCACCATCGGTTAATGGTGTTGCATTAGCAGCGGTAACCGAGCCATGTTGGCGATCAAATACCGGTTTAAGCTTAGCGTAGCCTTCAACTGTCGAATTTTTACGAATGTTATTATCTTCTTCAATAAAGCTTTTATATGGCGGTAAGTGCGCCGTCATTACTTCATCTTTTAACTTGCCATCGGCCCATGCTTGGGTTGCAAGTGAATGCGAGCGATGCGCTAGTGCATCTTGATCTTCACGGCTTATATTATGTGTTTTAGCCATTTGCTCAGCAGTTTGCCCCATTGAAAGGCCTGTTGAGTATTCAGCAACCGCAGGCGGTACTGGTAATAAATCTTTTAAACGCAGTTTTGAGAATATTTGTAAACGCTGGCCTAAGGTACGTGCTTTGTTTAAATCAACTAAGCTACCTGCCAATTTTTTACTTACGCCAATAGGTAATACTGAAGATGAGTCGGCGCCACCGGCAATACCTACATTTACAGAGCCTGCCATAATAGACTCAGCTACATTAGCAATAGCCTGAAAGCTGGTAGCACACGCGCGCGATACTGAATACGCGTCTACGCCTACTGGCATACCCGTACCTAAAACAATTTCACGTGCAATATTTGGCGCTTCTGGCATTTGTACTACTTGACCAAATACAAGTTGATCGATTTCTGACTTGTCGAAATTTAATCGTTCAAGCATTTCGTTAACCACCAACTTACCCATATCAAGGGCTGGTACATGGTGAAACGCTGTTGCTTGTTTTGCAAAAGGAGTACGTAAGCCGCTAACGATGGCAATACGGTCGCCTTTTGGTGTTTTTAGTATGTTTTGCTCAGACATTTATGCTCTCCCGCTGACAGGTCTGACCTGTTTGTTTTCCTCGATTCTAAACAACCCGTGTGCTAAAGCCAATAGATAAACACAAATTTATACAAAAGCACTAAAGGTAGATATATACATAGTGCTTAATATTGACTACCACAATAGGCTTTTTTACGCGTTTTTACAAAGTTTTGTGGTACGCTAAAAACCGTTAAAAAATAACGAACTATTTTTAAAAATACAGTCTAACTCTTGAGTTACTCACTTATAAACCTTATAACTAGGTCAGTATTAATTACCTAAAATAAATTAGGTACAAACCCAGCTGACGAGGAAGTCTATTTATTATGGCAGCTAACGCATTCAAACAATTAAAAACGTACTTAGATACACAAATTATTGGCCAGCCAGAGCTTACTCAAGCACTCCTTATTGCCATTTTAGCTGATGGCCATCTATTAGTAGAAGGCCCGCCAGGGCTTGCAAAAACCCGTGCTGTTAACGCCCTTGCTAAAGGCATTGAAGGCTCGTTCCAGCGCGTACAGTTTACGCCCGACTTATTACCTGCCGATGTAACCGGCACCGATATTTACCGCCAACAAACCAGCGAGTTTGTGTTTGAGAAAGGCCCTTTATTTCATAACCTTATTTTAGCCGATGAAATAAACCGTGCCCCAGCAAAAGTACAATCAGCACTACTAGAAGCCATGGCAGAGCGCCAAGTAACGGTAGGCAAAAACACCTACCCGCTAAGCGATTTGTTTATGGTAATGGCTACCCAAAACCCGCTGGAGCAAGAAGGGACTTACCCGCTGCCAGAGGCACAATTAGACCGCTTTTTATTACATTTAAGCATTGATTACCCAGGTGCAGAGCACGAGCTAGACATACTGCGGCTAACCCGTGGTGAAGCACTTAATGAACAACAAGCGGTTATGCAACAAATTACCCAAAGCGATTTATTTGCCGCTCGCCAAGCTATTTTAGGCTTGTATTTAGCCGAGCCGCTTGAGCAATATTTAGTACAGCTTATTATTGCCACTCGTGAAGGAGCTAAGTTTGATGAGCAACTTGGCCGTTGGATTGAGTTTGGCGCAAGTCCGCGTGCCACCATTGCACTTGATAAATGTGCCCGTGCCCACGCTTGGTTACATGGCCGCGACTTTGTAGCACCCGATGACATTCAAGCCGTTGTACATAATGTACTGCGCCATCGTATTATTTTAAGCTACGAAGCACAGGCTGATGGCATTACTAAAGATCAGGTTATAAGCCGCATTGTTGAACTTGTAGCCGTACCCTAAGTTATGCAAACACAATTAGACTCAAAGGCGTGGCTAAAAGAAAGCCACAGCCACGGTGTAAATTTAGCGCTAAAAGAACTGCTGTATTACAAAGCTAAAGCACAGTTATTAGAGCTGGCACCAAAAGTTAAAATTAAAAACAGTTTAACTGGGCAATACCTTGCGCCCCATAAAGGCCGAGGCATGGAGTTTGCCGAAGTGCGTCATTACCAGCAAGGTGATGACATTCGCTCTATTGACTGGCGAGTAACAGCGCGTACCGGCGAAACCCATACAAAGCTTTTTCAAGAAGAAAAAGAGCGCCCTGTTTTTGTATTTACTGATTTTTCAAACTCTATGCTATTTGGCTCAAAGCTGCTGCTTAAGTCGGTACAGGCTGCGCACATTAGCGCGCTAGTTGCGTGGTCGGCGTGTCAACGCGGAGATAGAATTGGTGGTATCGTGTTTAATCAACACTCGCATTTAGAACTAAAGCCCAGCGCCCGCGAAAAAGCGGTATTAAAGCTGTGTCATAATCTATGCGACAGCCACCAGCAAGCACTTAACAATATAGATAAACAAGCAACCAACAACTTTAGCGATAATTTAAAACGCCTTAACCACTTAGCTAAACCTGGCAGCTTAGTGTATTTAGTCTCTGACTTTAATGGCTTAGATGATGCAAGCTTTAAACAATTAGAAATACTAAGCCGCCACTGTGAGCTGATAGGCTGTCATATAAGTGATCCGTTTGAACATACGCTCCCCGCGTTTAAAAACGCTGTCACTGTTAATGCCAACGGCCAAGATTTTGCGCTACCGCTTATGGATAAAAGCTTTAGAGAACGCTTTGCAAAAAACGCCGAGCAAGCATTTAGCACACGTCTAAATCGCTTAACTAAATCGGGTCTTAACTTAATATCATTCAATGCAGCGAGCCCGCTTGAGCTGCAATTAGTGAGAAAATAACCATGCAAACCAATCCACTCGATGGCCTGCACGGTATAATAGCGCCAAGCCAAGTTAGTTGGTGGCCACTCGCCCCTGCTTGGTGGGTTATTATTACCCTGCTGTTCATAGCAATCTGTGCAGCTGCTTTTTGGTTTTACAAAAATTATAAATTTAAAAAGCCTAAGCGCTACGCAATCGATTTAAGCCACAACGAGCAAAGCGCGCAAACACTTCATATTATTTTAAAGCGCCTAGTAATAGAGTATTACGATAAACGCCTAGCAACGCAATCAACAGCTAACTGGTGTAACACACTTAATACCTTAACCGGTTTAAGCTTTACCGAGCATGAGCTTTTAAGCCTGTATAATGCGCAGCAAACCAATGACGCGCTTAACGAAAAATTACGCCAAGGCATAAAGCAATTTAAACTAAAGGAGCCAGTACATGTTTGAATTTAGCTGGCCATGGTTGTTTTTATTACTACCTCTGCCCTTATTACTTTTATTATTAAAACCTGCTGCCAGTAACGCCCATACCCGGTTACGTATTCCAAGCTTTGCCAAACATAACTTAGCCAGCCAAAGCCTTGAAAAAAGCGCACGTAGACTAACTATTTTTGAATGGCTACTTTGGCTATTACTGGTCACTGCTGCAGCCAACCCGACATGGTTAGACGACCCTATTTCATTACCTAATGAAGGGCGCGATATAATGCTTGCGGTCGATTTATCTGGCTCAATGACCGAACAAGACATGGCTTACAACGGCCAATATGTTGACCGCCTCACTATGGTAAAAGCGGTATTGAGTGACTTTATAGAGCAGCGCCAAGGTGACAGGTTAGGCCTGATATTATTTGGCGACACCGCATTTTTACAAACGCCACTGACTCGCGATGTTAAAACCGTAAGTAAAATGCTCAGCGAGTCTCAAATAGGCTTAGTTGGGCGTGCCACTGCTATTGGCGATGCGCTAGGTTTATCGGTAAAGCGTTTTGCCAACAAAGATAAAAGTAACCGTATTGTGGTGCTATTAACCGATGGCCAAAACACCGCAGGTAATTTAAAACCTGAAGATGCCCTACTCCTTGCCCGCGAGGAAGGCATAAAAGTATATACCGTAGGTGTTGGCTCAGATAACCCCCGTGGATTTAGCCTATTTAATATGGGTGGTATGAGTGGGGGCAGCTTAGATGAAAGCTTGTTAAAAGACATTGCCGAACAAACCGGTGGGTTATATTTTAGAGCCAAAGATGTAGCTGGCCTTCAGCAAATTTACGCAGAGCTTGATAAATTAGAGCCAATTAGCGCAGATGAGCAAACATTTCGCCCGCAAAGCTCATTGTTTTACTACCCACTACTTATTGCTATTTTACTCATTAGTTTAAAAGTAATGTTAAGCACCTTACGTGCATTAAAGGAGCCTAACTAATGGACTTTACATTTATTCGTCCCGCTGTTTTGTGGCTTTTAATACCTGCACTTGCGTTGTTTTTTATAGCCTTTATTAAGCATAAAAAACAAAGCGCAGATAACCTAATTGCCCCTCATTTGGCGCCGTTTATTATGAACGAGTCAAACACTAAAGCCAGCCAGCCACTTTGGCTGGTCGCTGTATTTTGCTGTTTAGCTATTATTTTTAGTGCAGGTCCTAGTTTTGAAGAAAAACAGGTCCCTGTATTTCAAAGTAAAAGTGCCCGTGTGATTGTAATGGATATGTCGTACTCAATGTACAGTACCGATATAGCACCAAATCGTTTAATGCAATCACGCTTTAAAGCACTCGATATGATTGAGCTATTTAAAGAAGGCGACACCGCTTTAGTTGCCTATGCCGGCAGTGCATTTACTATTTCGCCACTTACAAACGATGCCACTACGCTTACTAATTTAATTCCGAGTTTAAGCCCCGACATTATGCCCGACAAAGGCTCTAATGTTTTAGCTGGCCTTGATATGGCAAAAGAGCTTTTAACACAAGCAGGCTATATTGATGGCGATATAATATTAGTCACCGATGGCATAGACCAAGAAGAGCAAAGCGATATTACTAGCTTTACCAGTAATTCTTCTTATCGGCTAAATATTTATGGCGTAGGCACAGAGCAAGGCGCTCCTATTAAATTACCTGAAGGCGGTTTTTTAAAAGACAGCTACGGTCAAATAGTCATCCCCACCATTAACATAAGCCGCTTAAAAAGCCTAGCGACGCGCAGTGGTGGAAAGTTTGCCCTTTACCAACCAAGCAGCAGTGACATAGCCACTTTTGCACCAAGTGCCAACAGTGAGTTATTAAAAGATGAAAAACAAAGCCATGCCCTGTGGCGCATAGACGCAGGTATATATGGGTTACTTATTTTACTGCCCTTAGGCCTTTATTTATTTAGAAGTGCAGCATTTGTAGGCGCCTTTTTAGTACTCAGCGTTTTGCCAACCCAACAGGCAAGTGCATTAGAGCTCCCCTCTTTTTTAAAAAACACTGATCAGCAAGCGCTTGATGCTTATAAAAATAAAGATTTTGAACGGGCCGCCAATGCCGACTCAAGCAGCTTAAAAGGCTCTGCATTGTACCAACAAGGTAATTTTGATGCCGCACTAGAAGCCTTTAGTAAAGATAAATCAGCCACTGGTTTTTATAACTATGCCAACGCGCTTGCCAAATCAGGACAGCTAGAACAAGCCATAGATGCTTACAAACAAGCACAAACGCTACAACCTAACTTTAGCGAAGCCGCTGATAACCAAGCTTTGGTTGAGCAGTTGCTCGAGCAACAGCAGCAACAGCAAGAGGGTGATTCGCAAGATAACCAGCAACAATCTGATCAAAGTGAGCAACAAAACAATCAGCAATCAGATCAAAACCAACAAGGTGAAAATAGCGATTCTCAATCAGAGCAAAGTCAAGGCGAGCAATCACAAGATCAGCAAGGTGAGCCAAGTGATGGGTCTGACACTGAGCAAGACCAACAAAGTGCTGAGTCGGGTTCACAATCAGATAAACAAAATGAGCCAGAACTACAAACTCAGCCACAAGCTAATCAAGAGCAAAAACAGCCTGAGCAAACAAACGAAGAACAAGCTGAAAATACTCAGCCGCAAACAGCGCAGCAGCAAACGTTAACAGATGAGCAAAAGCAAAACGCTCAACAACAAGCCGCGCAAGCACAAACGCGTGAGCTCACCAACGAAGAGAAAGAAAAAGCCCAGCAGCTTAACCAGTTATTAAGAAAAGTACCGGACGATCCGGCAATTTTATTACGGAATAAAATGCAATTAGAAGCCCAAAAAAGACAATATCAACGTCGCCCTACAGGAGTAGAAAAATCATGGTAATGCGATTATTTTGCTGTTTATTGCTATTAAGTGCGATGCCATCATGGGCCGCCACCAAATTAGAGGCAAGTGTAGATAAAAACCCAGTCCTTGCTGGCGAATTTTTTATGCTTAACATTTCAGTTGACGACACAATAAAAAGCGAGCAACCCGACACCTCGGTGTTACTTAAAGACTTTGTAGTTGGGCCAACAAGTTTAAGTACGCGCACCAACATTATAAATGGCAGCATTAATAAGCAAACAACCTGGTCTGTTAAGTTAATGACCCGTAATGAAGGTGAATACACCATTCCGGCATTTAACGTGGCCGGTTTAAGCTCGCAGCCAATAAAATTAAAAGTGGCAAAGCGCGCTGCCGATGCTGATAAAAATAACGATATTTTTTTAAAAACATCGCTCTCAAGTGACTCGTTGTTTGTTCAAGAAGCTGGCGTATATACGATTAAACTCTACCTAGCAAAAGAGCTGCTTGATGGCAGCCTAAGTACGCCCAGTATGCAAGATGCACAGCTTACTCAATTAGGTAAACAAACCGAAAGCTATGAGCTTGTAGATGGTAAACGTTATTTAGTGATCACCCGAGAATACTTACTACAACCGCAAAAAAGTGGTGTATACACCATTGTTGGCCCTACGTTTCAAGGCCGTGTACAGCAAAATTACCGCCAATTAGAGGTGTCGGCTTTAGGGGATGATCAGCAACTTGAGATAAAACCTATTCCGGCAAACTATAAAGGCGCATGGCTACCCAGTGAGTTAGTTAATATTGATGAGCAGTGGCAGCCTGATGAAAATACAGTAGAAGTTGGCACGCCTATTACACGCACTATTACCTTAACCGCGTTAGGGGTTACTAAAGAGCAACTGCCCGAAATTGATATGAAAACCATTGCGGGAATTCGCAGTTACCCCGATGATGTAGAAACAAACAATGCCGTAAGAAACGGACGGGTTGTATCTCAGCAAACAGCGTCATTTGCGTTATTACCACAAAAAGCGGGCACTTATACCCTCCCAGAAATAACACTGCCTTGGTATAACACCAAAATGAACCGCATTAGCTACGCTACATTGCCTGAGCGCACTATAACGGTAACTCCTAGCGCCAATGCTATAAACCCAGGTGCTATTGCAAACGACAACCTTAATACAGGTGAGCCAACTTTGCCTGCTAATAAAGTAAGTAATACACAGCAGCCCAATACAACAATAGCCGCGCCGCAAAATGTTATTCCGCTTTGGTTAATTATTATTGCCGTGCTTGGGTATATTTTTTGGATAATCACTGCAATTTTTTATTGGTTAAGCCGTTCTACTAATAATGAGCAAAAAAATAACAGTGTATCTGTAAATAAAGCCCAAACGCTTTCATTAAACGCGCTTAAAAATGCAGCTGAATCAAATAATCTCAATGCATTTTATAGCGAACTAAATGCGGTAGCGATTAAGCTTACGGGCAAAAAGGTGGCTGCGATAGATACGTTAATACACAACATCAATAATGATGAACTGGCGACGCAGGTTAACCGTTTACAGTCAGCTCTTTATGCAAATAGCAGTGCAGATGTCGATCTGAATGCTATTATTAACATAATTGAGCAGCACCAAGTTCAACGTACAAAGTCGCAACAAGCTGTATTAAAAGACCTTTATTAACTAGTTTGATAAATTTAGGTCTTTTCATGCATTAAATAATAAATTTTAATTAAAAAAGTACTTATGCTTGGAAAGAAAAAATCAAATAATCAGGTCTTAGTTGATATGGCAGAGAAACAAAAGCGCTATGAAGCCTTGGTCCATGTATATAATAAGGAGCTTTATCGCTTTGCTTATTGGTTATGCCGTGACCCACATATTGCAGATGACCTAGTACAAGAAACGTTTTTACGTGCTTGGCGCTCGCTTGACTCATTATTGGATCAAAAAGCCGCCAAGCCTTGGCTGCTGACTATTTTGCGTAGAGAAAATGCACGTCGCTTTGAGCGCAAGCAGTTTGACTACAGCGATGTAGAAAACGATACACTTGTCGATGAAACCAGCCATTCGTTAGATGATGAAATGGAGCAAACGGTTATCCAACGCCAAATTGCGCTGCTATCTGATGAATACAGAGAACCCTTACTTCTGCAAGTTGTTATGGGGTGCTCTGGTGAAGAAATAGCAGAGATTCTCGATTTAAATAAAAACACGGTTATGACTCGTTTATACCGTGCCAGAAACCAACTTAAAGAGGCTTTAAGCCGTGATGATGAACAACTTAAAGGGGCATCAAAATAATGGATGAACTTGAGTTTCGTCGACGCACTATTGCGCAGCCAAACGATTTAGATAAGGAGCTTTTAGAGTTTGCTAAAGAGAGCTCTGAGCGACAAAACTTTATAAGCGATATGAAAGACTTTGATAAACAAATTCAAGATGCGTTAGATGTGCCTGTGCCTGACAATCTTGCTGAGCGTATTCTTTTAAACACCTCGTTAAAAGAAAAAGCAATGCAAGAAGAGCAAGCAACTGGGGATAACGTTGTAGATGCACGCTCACGTTTTAAGTTTGACCGTGTTCACTTAGCCCTAGCCGCATCTTTTTTTGTAGCTATTGGCGCATTCTTTTTTAGCACAGAGCAACACATTGCCCATGAAGCAGGCGAACATGCTTTAACCCATGTTTACCATGAAATTACCGCCCTTGAAAAAACCAATGCTATTAGCCTACAAAGCGTTAACGATAAGCTTGCACTGCTAGGCGCTCATATAGAAGAGCTGCCAGGTAAAATTACTTATGCGATGTTTTGCGACTTTAAAGGTGAAAAAGGTCTGCACTTAATTTTTGAGTCGGACTTTGGCCCAATGACGGTCTTTATTGTTCCTTCTGAGAATAAATCGTTTGGGTTTGGCGAAGATGATTTTCATGATGCGCGCTTTGCAGGTCATATTAATCGAGGCGATAAAGCCGATACTATTTTAGTGGCTAATACCGGCGCGCCAATTAATGTGTACAACGAACGGGTTACCAATGCTATTCGCTGGCTGTAACTAGCGCTTAACGACTAAAAACCGCTGAGTAACACTGAGCGGTTTTTTTGTGCCTATTCAGCGCTCACTTTTCATCCAAAACAATTGATTTTAAATGTAATTATTAATTTTTACTGAAAAGTTAATTATACTCACCGCTCAGTTTAACTTAGGGAATTACATGAAGAACATCATCGTTATATTTTCATTACTTGCACTACTGTGTACAGCAAGTTTTGATGCACACGCACGCAAAAAGTTTGGTAGTAGTAAACGCGGTACAACCCCAGCAACACAACAAACCACACAAAAGCAAAAAGCCGATACCACAGCACCTGCAGCCAAGACAAAAAGCAGTAAAAAAGGCATTATGGCCGGCGTATTAGGCGGACTGTTAGCCGGCGGTTTAATTGCCGCTATGCTAGGAGATAACTTCGAGGGCATGCAGCTATTAGAAATTATTTTATTAGCAGGCGTTGCCTTTATTTTGTTTAAACTTATTACGGGGTTTATGCGCGCTCGCCACTCCCCGCAATTAGCCGGTACTCACGCTACGGGGCACACTGCTTTTAAGCAAGCAGCCACAGAGCAACCTACCAGCAGTGGTTTTACCCAGCAAAGCGCACACACTGAGCAAGTACCTTTCAATTTACCCCCTAATTTTGACGTAAATGGCTTTTTACAAGGCGCACGTAGCCACTATCACACTATGCAAACTGCGTGGAATAATGCAGATTACGCCACGATGGCTGAGTATTTAAGCCCATCGTTAGCTCAAGAGTTTAAAACTGAGCGCGAAGCGATTGAACGGGTAGCGACTGAGGTGATGTTTATTGATGCCGAGCTTGTACGCGCTGAAACAACAGCAAATTCGTGGCAAGTAAGTGTGCAATTTAAAGGCAAATACCGCGACTTAGACGATAAAAAAGAAGAGCCTATTTTAGAGATTTGGCACCTTGAGCGTGCTACCACCTCAGATGCTCCATGGCTGATTGTAGGCGTAGAAGACTTAATCGATAGCGAATAGTGCTGTAATTATAGTTATACCAATTCGCTTAATTAAGTGATCTACTTTGAGGGAGGATAAACGTGTTGATAGTTCGGCAAAAAATTCGCTATTTAGGTGTTCTAAATGAGAGCTTTTTAACGCAGGTAGCGACACGTTTAGCCCGTAAAATGATTAAGTATTATTGCAGATTGGTATTAGCTAATTGGTATAAATAACAGCTAAAAAAACCGCCCAGCCTAAAGTTTAGGCTGGGCGGTTTTTTATTACTGCTAAGTAAAAGCGTTATTTACAAACGTCAGCAACGGCGTTTGCGAAATACTCAATGTTAGTATCACTAATACCCGCTACATTTACGCGGCTAGAACCAACAATGTAAATACCGTATTCTTTTTGTAGGCGCGCAATTTGCTCTTTATTAATACCTAAGAAAGAAAACATACCGTGTTGACGTTCAATAAACGAAAAGTCTTGATCTATCTCTTTTGCTGCTAAGCTTTCTTTAATTAAGCTACGTAAACCATTAATACGATTACGCATTTCATCAAGCTCACTGTGCCACATTTGTGTAAGCTCTGTGCTGCTTAAAATAGTGTTTACAATGTCAGCACCGTGTGCTGGTGGCATAGAGTAAATACTACGAACAACGCTTAATAGTACTGAATTTGAAATATCAGCGGTTGCAGTGTCTTTTGCAATAATTGAACACGCACCAATACGCTCACGGTATAAACCAAAGTTTTTAGAACATGATGAACAAATAATTAGCTCTTCTACTGCATCAGCTAAAATGCGCAGTCCACGTGCATCTTCTTCAAGTGACGAGCCAAAGCCTTGGTAAGCAATATCAATAAGTGGTGTAAAGCCAACTTCTTTTGCAAGCTGAGCAACAGTGTTCCACTGTGTCTCGTTTAAGTCCATACCACTTGGGTTATGACAACAAGCATGAAGTAGCACAATATCCCCTTTTGGTACTTGCTTAAGGGTGTTTATCATGTCGTCGAACAATAAATCTTTGTTTTCGTAATCGTAGTACGGGTATTCTTTAACGTTTAAGCCCGCAGCTTCAAACAAGCTAATGTGGTTTGCCCATGTTGGCGTAGTTACCCACACTGTTGCGTCTTTATTGCAACGCTTAACAAATTCAGCCGCAACGCGAAGTGCACCTGTACCACCTGGTGCTTGTGCAGTACGTACGCGGTTTGCTAAAAGTGCTTGGTGCTCACCTAGTAATAGGTTTTCCATTTTTTGACAGTAGTCTAAGTTACCCGCTAAACCAATGTAAGATTTGCTTGTTTCGTTTTCTAAACGAAATGCTTCAGCTTTTTTTACCGCTTTTAATACCGGTGTGTTGCCTTGCTCATCTTTATAGACACCTACACCTAAATCAATCTTGTTAGGGTTTGTATCTTGTTTATAGGCTGCCATAAGGCCAAGAATAGGATCTGTTGGTAATGGTTTTAATTCTGAGAACATTAGCTATCTCTTATCATTAATTAGGGGTTGGCTGTTGTAGTAAGCTTAACATAAAAGCTTACCTTATTGGCTAGTGATATTTACACTAGAAAGTGAGGAATTTTAATGCAGCACGCAACTAATACAGCCAGTGTACGGCTATCAAAAAAGTCGTTACTAAATGCCTCTGCATCTATAATACCGACGCATTCATGTTGCTCATTAAATAAGGGTAAACAGGTTTCAGCTTTCACTTTAGGGTCGCACGTATAATACTCGCCACCTTGTGCTAAATAGTTTTCTACGTTGTTAATTACACGCCCGCGCTTAGACAATGCAACTTGTACATTATTGCTGCCTGCTGCAAATGCTTCAGTAAGAGGAAACAGTGGACGGCTTGGCGCACCTTGATACGCCAGCTTTAATAATTGCGGACCCTGCGCAGTATCAACCGCTTGATAAATACCATACCAATCGACCTGTGTTTGCTGCTCTATGTAATTAACTATATTTTGTAGGTTTGCTAGTTTTTGCTCGTTTTGTGAAGTCGCGCTCACGTGTTCAGTAAGTTTAAATGGCTCATCTTGTAAATAACCAAACAAACTACACGCACCGCCTTCACCGAGTTCAGGAATTTGATACTCCCAACGTACAGACGGCAGCGCGCTTTCAGCAATATACTGTTCTAGCTGCTCTAGCTCTTTGGCAATTAATTGTGGGTCTATATTTAATTGCGCAATATCAAGGTAAGAAGAAATCATTTGGCCATCCATACATCTAAAATTTTCTAGATAATAACATGGAAATTTTTTCTGAGCTATAGCAACTTGTAACACATTTCGACTTGGTTACCACTTGCGTTATACGTGACTTTTTCTGCCACTTCTTCGAGTAACGATAAGCCACGGCCAAACTCTGCGTTGAGTTCGGTACGTGTAGAAGAGTCACTTGAGAACCCCCTACCCGAGTCACAAATAATAAAGTACAAGCACAAGGTATCTGGGCAATAACGCATATCAATAATAATCATCGCCTCTTTCATTTTACTCAGTGCTTGCTCTCTTAATTCATAGTATTTAAAAAAGCCATCGTCTTGTTTTTTTATGTCTGAATCAAGGCCTAACACGCCGTGATCAAGTGCATTGTTATACGCCTCAGAAAGCAATAAAAATATATTTGAGCGATGCGACCTAAGCCCCTCAACACTGCTTAATACATTAACAACATCATACACAGGGTCTGTGCATTTAATTTGCTGCGCGTTCAAGCTAAGTGAAAAGTTAAATGCCAAATTAGAATACGCCTCTTTGGCCTCAGGCTCTGGGGTTAGCGGCAAACAATTAAGCAGCACTAAGCTTAAGTCGTCTAATTGCTCACTGCCATTGGCAAAGGTATTTACATTATCTATAACACGCTGACTGCTGATCATCGGCTTGCTTTTAAGTGCTGCTAAAAAGCGCTGCTCACCGTAAAAAATATCGGCGTCGTTGTTAGTTTCTATTATGCCATCGGTTGAAAGCACTAAACGGGTGTTTTTATCAACTTCTAAATTAATTAGCTCATATTCAAATTCATCGCGGTCTAAAATCCCCAGTGCCATGTGTTGCGACTCAAGCGTTTGCTTTACTTCACCATCGGTATTTATTAAGTACGCATCTGGTAAGCCACCAAGCCATGCTGAAATACTTTTGCCCGAGGCACTGAGCTCAATAATAGTCGCCGCGCAGAACATGTGCTCTGGCAGTAAATTATGCAGTAATATATTGATCTCAGAGGCGATATCGTTAACAGCCATGCCTTTTTGCACCATAGTGTAAAACACCCGTGATGCAGGTAATGCTCCAATCGCGGCCGCTAACCCATGCCCGGTAAAATCACCCAACATGCAATATAAATTGCCTATTGGGCTTTGCGCGACTAAAAACATGTCACCGTTAAACATAGAAGCAGGAGAAAGGCTAAAGTCTAAATGGTCTTTAAACTTATCTTGGTTTTCGAGCGAGTTATTAAAAATGTGCTCAATTATTTCGTGCTCGCGCTCTATTTGATTGCGATGATACTCAAGTAAGGTGTTTTGTTGATGGGCTTTTTTACTTAATTCGCGCGTACGACTGTGCGCTTTAATTTTTGCGTTTAAAATTACTTTTTCAAACGGCTTTTGAATAAAGTCATCCCCGCCTACTTCTAAACAACGCTCAAAGCTGCTTTGATCTTCAAGCGAAGTAATAAAAATAATGGGTAGATAAACGTCGTTGTATCGCTGCTTAATCAGCTTTGCAGCTTCAAAGCCATCCATTACCGGCATAAGTACATCGAGTAGAACAATATCAATCGCTTCTTTTTCTAACACCTCAAGTGCTTCTAGGCCGTTAAACGCAATTGATATTTTATAGTTTTCTTCGAGCAGCATTTTTTCGAGCAGGATGCGATTAAGCGCCTGATCGTCAACAATAAGTACGTGGGTCATTAGTTAATATCAAACTTCTTATCAAAACGTGATATTTGCAGTATTTTTTTAAGCTGAGGCTGACAATTACTGATCTCTATTGTTTGTACCTGGCTTTCAATGGTTTTTTTCATGTTAAGCAACATACCAAGAGCAGAGCTATCCATGTAGTCGGTCTCTCTTAAATCGATAATCACTTTATTTGTTTTAGGCTCAATTTGGGCATAGGCTTGGCGAAATGATTGCACTAAATTAAAGTCAAATTTGCCTTTAATTTGTATCGTTAAAGTACTTTCATCAACCGATAAACTCTTTGTTAAACTCATTATAAACTCCAATAATATTTCCTTTGACCTAAATATAACCTGTTAAAAGTATTTAGCAAAAATAAAAACACTCGCCAGCAAATTTGTTATTATTTAATACATCAATAAAAACGTTTATTTAGGTAAATTATGAGTGATAACCGCTTAGTATATTCAACCGATATGGGCCGAATTAGCCAGCCAAAGGTTGAGCAAGAACCCACTGCAAAACTATTTAAAGATGGCTTTATCCGCATAGAGCGCCAAACTAAGGGCCGAAAAGGTAAAGGTGTGATGTTGGTTGTTGGTATAGATCCAAAAGCGCACGATCTAAAAAAGCTAGCTAAAACCATAAAAAGTAAAATGGGCCAAGGTGGCGCGGTAAAAGAAGGCATTATTGAAGTTCAAGGCGATGATCGCGAAAAATTAAAAGGGATTTTAGAAACCCTTAAATTTAAAGTAAAAATTGCGGGTGGCTAAACCCGCAATCTTTTATTTGCTACTAGCAATGTTAGGCGTATCGTTTAGTTTTTTGTATAACGCTGGCAGTTCGCTCTCAGCAATCGGTTTGCTGTAATAAAACCCTTGCACAATATAACAATTATTATTTTGCAAAAACTCTACTTGTTCAATCGTTTCAACCCCTTCTGCAACTACGTCTAATTTAAGCTTTTGCGCCATGGCTATAATAGCGGCGGTAATTTCCATGTCATTAGAATCTGCAGGGATATCTTTTACAAACGAGCGGTCAATTTTTAATATGTCGACCGGGAATCGTTTTAAGTAACTTAGCGACGAATAACCAGTACCAAAATCATCAATCGATATTGAAATACCCAGTGCTTTTAGTTCGTGTAACTGCGTAATGGCAGCTTCAACATTGCCCATTAGCATACTTTCGGTAAGTTCCAAGTGTAACCGCTTAGCACTTACCCCTGTTTGTTTAATAATACTGCTGAGCATGGGCACTAAATTAGCGTCTTTAAACTGACGTGCCGATAAATTAATAGATACGTTGTTATCTCGTTCATCTTGCGCTAAACGCACGGCAAACTCGCACGATTGCTGTAATACCCACTCACCGAGTTCTACAATGAGCCCTGTTGCCTCAGCAATAGGAATAAACTTGGTCGGCGATATAAGCCCTTCTACTGGGTGGAACCAGCGTAGTAGCGCTTCATAGCCTACAACGTGCTGAGTTAATGAGTTTATTTGCGGCTGATAATAAACCTCAAACTGTTTTTCTTTAATTGCATGGCGTAATTCGTTTTCAATGAACAGCCTTTCATTGGCAGCCGCGTTAAGCTCTTGGCTATAAAAGTGGTAAGTATTACGCCCTTTGGCTTTTGCCTCATACATTGCTAAATCAGCATGTTTTAAAAGCTGATCTTCTTCTAGGCTATCGTAAGGGGCCATTGTAATACCAATACTAGCGCTGACTATTACTTCGTTATTGCCAAGCTTTATAGGCACATTAAGTGTTTTTTGAATAGTATTTGCGACATCACTGGCATGCTCTTGGCTTTCAATACCACTGAGTAATACAGCAAATTCGTCGCCCCCTAGGCGGGCAATTGTATCTTCGGCGCGTAAGCGTGCTTTAAGGCGGTTAGCAACTTCAATTAGTAGTTGATCGCCTGCATCATGGCCTAACGTATCGTTAATGCGCTTAAATTCATCTAAATCAAAGTAAAAAAGTGCAAACGCATAATGGCCGCGCTCAGCCAAAGCCATTGATTTACGCAGCTGCATTCTAAAAAATGTTCGGTTTGCTAAGCCCGTTAACGTGTCAAAGTACGCAAGCTGCTCCATTTTGCGCTGGCTTTCTTTAACAAACGAAATATCTTGTGCGGAGGCTACATAACTGGTGATCTCACCGCCGTCTTCGCGAATAGGAGAAACACTTAACGATACCCAAATAGGCTGTTTATCATTGCCCTGAATCAAGGTATCACCACGCCAGTAGTTTCTACTGCGAAGGTCGATATTGATATCTTCAACCAAAATGGCCATCTCAGATGCGATAATATTCAACAGCGGCGCGCGGTTAAAGTGGCTCTCTGGGTAGCCTGTCATCTCCAGCATTTTGGGATTAACGTATTCTATAACAAAGTTTTCATCGGTGATCACCACACCGGTTCCTGAGAAGGCAACGGCTTTAGAGAGCCTATTAGCGGCTTTCTCGGCAATTTCTTTTTCTGTAATTCGCTGGTTTAACCCATCTATAAGCTTACGAATTTCTACGGTCATATCTCTAAATGAGCCGTTTAGCGTGCCTATTTCGTCTTTGTTCTCTGGCGGGAATTCGGTTAGTAATTGCCCTTTACCAAAACCAGTAACTGCATGTACTAATGTGTGAATTCTGCGAAGCACTAGCTGATACAGCGCTTGGTGTAACAATAAGGCAACCAAGACCGCATAAAGCACAAACAAGCCAAAGAACTTCAGTTTTAAATCTTGCAGAGCAGAGAGCGTTGATGAGCGTTTTTTATAAACCCCAATATACCAGTCTAATTTATCAATTTTACGAATATTAATAATGTGTGCTTCATCATTTTGTACAAACGAATTAGCATACTCTGGTAATTTCATGGTAATTGCTTCATTTATAATGGCTTGCAATTGCGGATTAACGAATTCGTTTGTTGTTATTGTTTTATCTTTGCTGCCATAACTTGCTTGTAGCGCTGGGTTAAGACTCGGGTGAGCAAGCAGTTGGCCTTTTTTATCAAAAACCAGTAAATGTTTTTCTTTATCGCCCACAGGTAAAAATGAAATCAGCGTGTTTAAATCTATATCGCTGCCGGTCACCCCTAAAAATTCATTATCAACATACAAAGGGACAAGCAAACTAATAACCCATTTATGCCATACTTTATCGTAATAAACCTTAGACCACACAGGTTCTCTGCTGGGGTTTAAATCACTTTGTACATACTTAAATGTTGCACCATTAGAGCCTCTGAGTTCAGCCGGTGCGTTTAACGCCCAATTGGGAGGCGAGACACGGATGAAATCGTCTTTGGTGATCATATAAAAATTAAAAAAGTCGTGAATTAAGGTTGGTGAAATGACTTTCCATAACGACTCTGAGTTATTAAATAAACGCTTATAAAAAGGAGAATAATGCTGCTGAGGAAGAAATGCGGCTGAAAGGCCGTCGCTCGATGCACTGCGTATAGTGCCGTCGCTATTAAATTGTAACTGGGTTTTGTTAGATAAATTGATTGCTGAACTATCACTAAATAGCTGCTCTGACACAACATTATTAGCCTGTTTGGCAACGGCTGATTTTGTTTTGATTAGTGCGTCAAATTGCCTGATAAGTAATTCGGTGGAGCTTTTAAGTACTTCATGCTCTTCGAAAACTAATTGTTTCTCTTCAGATTTAAGCATCAGCGCGGCAGCGCACACACCGGCAATTAAACAAATTGCAGATATAAGCAACGACAGCTTTACACTTAAAGAATTTAGTCCAAAACGCGATGGAGGGCGTCTATACACCACAGGCCAACCTTACTATTTTAGTTGTTGTTATTTTTAGCTAATACCTGAAATATACCAGATCCCTATTCATATTTATAAACTATTTGTAAATTTTATCTAAATGTTAGCTAGGAGCTGATAATTATTCATTATGTCTATTTAAACTGGCTTGCTTGTTGACTTTGCTAGTAACACCTCATACATTAACAGCATGAAAATTATCTTATCTTGCACTTTTTTTTCTTTTTTTAGCTTCTTTATATAAAAGAGGCTGAACTGTTTGTGAGATAAAATCAATCGAATAGCAAAGCCTCCCACTTGGGAGGCTTTTTTGTTTTAGTTGCACTAAGCAACTTATTTTTGGAATGAGGAAACCAAAATGACCAACGATGTTTTAAACGCGCTCAGACACGACATTAACGAAATAGACTCCGATCTATTGGTGTTATTAGCTAAGCGCCGCCGTATTAGCCACGGTGTTGTTGAGTATAAAATTGCGAATAACAAACCGATTCGTGATGAAGCGCGCGAACTAGCCTTACTCGAAAAGCTGATTGGTTATGGCAAGTCGCTTGGTCTAGATGCGTATTATGTAAATAACGTTTTTCAAACCATTTTGGAAGACTCTGTGCTGCATCAACAGGCCATGCTGCAAAAAAACTTAAACCCCGATGCATTAAGCGAAACACATCGCGTTACTTACTTAGGCGGGCAAGGCTCGTACAGTCAGCTAGCATGTCATAAATACTTTAGCCGCCGCCCTGGCAAGTTAGTCGAAATTGGCTGTACCTCGTTTGATGAAATTACGGGCAAAGTAGAAAATGGCCAAGCAGATTTTGGTTTGCTGCCTATAGAAAACACCAGCTCGGGCAGTATTAACGAAGTATTTGATTTATTACAACATGCTCAAGTATCAATTGTAGGTGAAGTTACACACAGTGTAGAGCACTGCTTACTTGCCACCCCAGATACTGAATTAAGCCAATTAACTAAAATTTATGCCCATCCTCAGCCATTTGCTCAATGTAGTCGCTTTTTACAAGGCCTCGGTGATTTACAACATGAAACCTGTGATTCAACCTCAAGTGCTCTACAGTCAGCTTTAAATACGCCAAATAGTGCGGCTATTGGCTCAGCGCAGGCAGGTAAAAACGTTGGCCTTGAAGTGATTAAATCAAACCTTGCGAATCAAAGTGAAAACCACAGCCGCTTTATCGTGGTGGCGCGCAAACCTCTGCAGGTATCTAAACAAATACCGACTAAAACCAGCCTTATTATGGCCACTAAACAACAAGCAGGTTCATTGGCTGATGCGTTAATGGTGTTTAAACAACATCAAATAAACTTAGTTAAACTAGAGTCTCGTCCTGTACCGGGTAACCCGTGGGAAGAAGTGTTTTATGTGGACTTAGAAGCAAACCTTGCCGATAGCCAAGTACAACATGCCTTAGAGGAGCTAAAAGAGCATACTCAATATGTGCGCGTTTTAGGCTGTTATCAAAGTGAGTCTTTACAAGCTGTGAGTGTTAATACCTAACCTAACACGCAAATACTAAAAAGGGCCTAAGTAGGCTAATGCCGATCAGTTAAGAAATATTTTAATGATCGGTTGA
>CERR01126658.1_pt1 | contig 43775 bp, 38 predicted proteins | sample 530841 | NCBI WGS metagenome assembly CERR01 (sample SAMEA2621021, study PRJEB7988) | marine metagenome | biome: marine biome (ENVO:00000447); feature: surface water layer (ENVO:00002042); material: "saline water (ENVO:00002010), including plankton (ENVO:xxxxxxxx)" | depth 5 m | reverse complement strand
AGCTAAAAGCTAAAAGCTAAAAGCTAAAAGCTAAAAGCTAAAAGTGCTCATATAGTAAACACTTTCGCCCTATGCTTTAATATTAAAAAAGGGAGGGCGTTATGCGTAAAAATCTATTTTTATTTAATAAACACGTTGTGGCAACGGTTGCGCTAGGGGCTTTAGCTGCGCCGTTACCTGTATTCAGTAACGAGCCTGGGGTATTAGTCGAGCAGCTATGTGCCAGTTGCCATAGTTTAAACAACCTTGAGCGCAGTGCGGGTTATAGCCAAGCGGATTGGCAAACACTTATAAGTTATATGGTAGATACAGGCGAGGGTACTGCGCTTAGTAAAGATATTAGCGCGTATTTGGCCAAGCATTACCCTGTTAATAATAAGCGCGAGTCAACGGTGGTTAAAGGCGATTTAAAACTAAGCTTTAAATACTGGCAAGTGCCTACGCTTGGGCAACGCGCTCGCGACCCTGTGCAAGGTGAAAACGGGCTTATTTGGTGGGTTGGCCAGTGGGGCAATATTTTAGGTAGGTTAAACCCTAAAACCGGTGAAATGAAAGAGTACACCTTGCCAAGTGGTACGTATGCGCACAGTGTATCGCTTGATAAAAACCAAACCCCTTGGTTTTTAGGTAATAAAAATGGCACGGTTGGGTATTTAAATTTAAAAACCGAAAAATTTAAAGTGTATAAAATGCCTGATAAAAACGCCCGTGACCCGCATACAGGCGTGTTTGATGATGCGGGTATATTTTGGTTTACCCTGCAGCACAGCAACATGATTGGCAGGCTAAACCCTAAAAGCGGTGATATTAAGCTGGCTACTTTACCCACTAAAGGCTCGCGGCCTTATGGTATAAAGCTTGATTCTAGCGGGACGCCTTGGGTGTCGTGTAATGGCAGTAACTGTTTGGTTAAAGTTGATAAAAACACTATGGAGCTTAGCGAAATAAAACTTCCAGGTGTTAAAACACATACTAGGCGCCTTGCTATTACGCCTGATGATATGGTGTTTTATGTAAACTCTGGCATGGGTAAACTTGGCCGCTATAACCCCAAAAACGGTAAAATAACGCAGTGGGATAACCCCAGCGGCGAAAACAGCCACCCGTATGCCATTGAATATGCCGATAATGCTATTTGGTTTAATGAGTCAGCTAAGCGCCCCGAAACACTGGTTAGGTTTGATTTAAAAACTCAAACCATGCAAAGCTGGCAAATTCCGAGTAAAGAAGGGGTTTACTCTGGCTTAATTAGGCACATGCGTATGGGCAATAACGGCTTAATTATTCATCAAACGGCTACTAATCAATTAGCCGAAATTACGTGGTCTAAGTAATTGAGTTTCTTAACGCGTTATATAAAAGCGCTTAGCGTTAGTGCATTTATTTATGTGGTAGGAGTTTTTTACAACGGTTAGCAATATTTACTGTGTAAATGAAAGCAGTAGTTTAGGTTTGTTATTTAACTCATTGATTAATAGTAATAATTTAAGTGGTTTAGGTTTTGCTTAGTAATAGCTGTATTTTTTAAATAAATAAAGGAGTTATTATGAGCACGGTTATTACTGGGTTATTTGAAAGCGCATCACAAGCAACACTGGCTATTTATAGATTAGAAGCATTAGGTATTAATGAAGCTGATATAAGCATTGTAGCCAATGACTCATACGCAAAGGAAGACTTTGCCTTAGACGAGGGAACCAAAGCGGCTGAAGGCGGCATTGTTGGTGCAGCGTCTGGTGGTATTATAGCTGCAATTGTTGGCGGTTTTACTGCCGTAGGTACCGTGGCAACCGGTGGTACAGGTTTATTAGTAGCAGGCCCATTAGTGGCTGCATTTGCAGCGGGCGGTGCAGGTGCTGCCGTTGGCGGAAGTTTAGGCGCTGCTATTGGGGCGTTTATTCCTGAGCACGAAGTTAAATTTTACGAAGACGCCATTGAAAAAGGCTCTATATTAATTGGTGTTAAGTACGACAGCGATAACAAAAGCGCGATTGAAGAAATACTTAAAAATGCAGGCGCGAGTAGTGTGTCTACCGCGTAAAGCTAATTAGTTTAAAGTAATAAAAAAGGTGAAACTTAGTTTCACCTTTTTTATGCTTTTTTACGTTGTACTTGAATAGCTATTGGCTTACTTAGATTTACGTTTGTCGAGCACATAATGTACGGCCATTCTTGCCACGCCTGCACCAATGCCAGATACCACCGCCCATGTAACGGCTTCTTTAAGATCTGTATGCTCGCTTGGCTTGTCTTTTGGGGCGGGCTCGTTGGTTACCTTTTCCCACGATTTTTGTAAACTTTTTCTGGTTAGCATGCCAGCTGATGCGGCGGCTAGGCCTATACCTAGTGTTTTAATTAGTTGCTTGTTACTCATAATTCCCTCGATTGTTTAATAGCGATAGGGTCATCTATAACCCGTTTAATAACACTAGTATATTCAGCAATTAGTATACCGATAGCGCAGCAGGCGTGGTGAGCATGGTTTATTTTAGCGTGTGCATTGGCGCGTATTTTGATTAAACGCGCTGTGCTATTGGCTTAGCGCGGTATTAGTTAATGCACTATTAAGTGTTTAAGCTGTTTTTTTACCCGTTTTGAGCGGTACTTAGCATTAGGCGGGTGGGCGTGTTAAGCCTGTAAAGTTGTCATTTCTTTTGTAAATTTGCACTAGTTTTTGTACAGCGCTTAAGCAAAAACACGCAGTGAATTTTAAGTATGTGTAGTGGTTAATTATCTAGCCTTTTTTATTTTATTTTTAATCAATGCGTTACGTTTAGCGCAGGTGAAATTTTTTGTCTACAGTGAGCTTGGTATAGAGATTGTACCTAATAACTGAGCAGTCGAGTTATTTACAAACCTGATACTACATGAGGAGATCACGATGAATTGTTTACAGTTTGATTCAACCGCTAAAAAAAGCGTAACACGTATTTTTAAACCAGCTTGCGCCATATTATTTACCGCTGCAATGCTACAAAATAGCGCATTGGCGAATGTAGATGTTGATATGCATGCAGTAAGTAAGTCGGGGCAAGGTGAGTTACTTGGCACCGTTACACTGACAGAAAATGAGCACGGGGTGGTATTTACCCCAGCGCTTAAAGGCTTAACGCCTGGGCAGCATGGCTTTCATGTTCATCAATATGCTAGCTGCGAGCCAAAGCAAAAAAACGGTAAAGTTGTACCTGCCGGTGCTGCTGGTGGGCACTTTGATCCTAACAGCGCTAAACACCACGATGAACCGTGGAGTAATGGCCACTTAGGCGATTTACCTGCGTTATTTGTAAATGAGCGCGGCGAAGCTAAATCGCCTGTTTTAGCGCCAAGGCTCAAGCTTGAGCAGCTTAAACAACACGCAGTGATGATCCACAAAGGGGGCGACAATTATGCCGACGAACCCAAGAAATTAGGTGGCGGCGGTAAACGTGTTGCGTGCGGCGTAATTAAGTAATACGGAGATTATTTATGCCTTATCAAAACACAAGCGAGTTACCGGAGTCGGTAAAAAGTAACTTACCTAAACATGCCCAAGAGATATATCAAGAGGCGTTTAATAGCGCGTGGGATACCTACGAGGACCCAAGCGATAGAAAAAACGACGACGACCGCGAAACCACAGCGCATAAAGTAGCTTGGTCTGCGGTTAAAAATAGCTACAGTAAAAATGATAATGGAAATTGGGTTAAGTCGAGTAATTAGTTACTGGTACAAGTAAAAAACCAATGCATAAAAAAGCCGCTACAAAAGTTGTAGCGGCTTTTTTATAGCGCAATTAGGCTACTCGCTTTTGTGTTTGCGGCGTTTATAAAAGGCAAAACCACCCACTACACACGCTAATATAACTGCCATAATAATAGTAAATGCCCACGGCCCAAAATTAGCAATGGCAGGAAGTGCAAGGGCAGTAACAATACCGCCGCCAACCACAGGCTCATAAAGTGGTTGTTTGTAACTAAAGGGGCGAATATGCTCGCTTGGGTTTGAGGTAGCCTGTTTTAGCATTAACAGTCCAACCGCCGTAGTGCCCATAGATTGCCCAAGCTCGCCAATTCCTCTCACTTTCCAATCTTTTGGGAAAAACCACCCACCAAAGAAAAAGTAAATAGCTGCGCTATAGGCAACCCCCACCGCGCCTAAAATTAAAATACTTTGCCAATATTTAGCAAGTACCGATAAGTTAAGTGCACCCAGTGCGGCAATTATTAGTAAATCGAGGGAGAGGTTAGAAAGCAGATTTATTTGATAGTGACTAATTAAGTTACCCATGCCTGATTTATTAAGCACTATTTGCACCACTAAACCCACCATCATCGCAATGGGGAATAAAGGCATGTACTCAAGTATTTTTACCGATGAATCGGCAAAAAGGCTTTTTTCGGCTACTTGTAAGCCACTAAGAATAAGCCAAGCAACAATAACAACCGTGCCTAAAATAGCAAAGTGCAGGCCAAACGGGCGGTCTTTTACCTCTACTTTTTCGTCGTGGCTAATTTCAAGTTCTTGGTCGCCCCCATCGGTGCGATTAGACATAATAGTCCCTAACACGATGGCGCTTATAAGGCCTATTGTTGCTATACCTAACCCCAAGTCCATACCTTTTGCAAAATCGATACTTTCAAAAGTGGATTGCAAGCCAGCTACGGTGCCATGCCCGCCCTGAAATCCCACCGCAATGAGTGCGCCGGCAACTTCGTTGGTATCAAATAAAGGGGCAAGTACTAATAATGCCGTGATCATACCCACCACATATTGGCCTATGGCAATGCTGTAGCCAAAGCTTAAATTGGGTAGGCTTTGGTTTAGCGATTGTTTAATTGTAGGTATTTTTTTACCTAAAAATAAACCTGCAAACACCACTACAATTAAATACCCAGGTAACTCCTTCCATATGCTTGTGACCTTTTCATCTATCCATAAATTAGTGCCTTGGAGCGAAAAATTAATATGCTCACCGAGTAATTGTGGCCCTAATAAAAGAGCTAATACGCCAGCAATTAACGATGAGGGCACAATTAAGCCCCTTAAAAATGTGTACTTAATTAAATTACCTAGCGTTAAAAAAAAGGCCAGTAATAGTAACGACTTAAAAAATATAGCTATATCCATAACTGATTTAACCTATGTTTTATGCTCCTTTAAACTGCTCGCTAATAAAAAGAGCTATACATGTTTGAGTGCTAAATACGCTAAGTAGCAATATATATTCCAGCGATTTTTAAATTTTAAGTGATTGATAATTCTATTTTAAATATTTAATGCTGAATTGAGTGCAACGGCTTTACAGAGTGTTTGTATAATTTTCAAACTAAAGTGTTAGGTAATTACACAGGGAGCGCGCTAAACACTCGTGTGAGTTTCGCTTAAATGTGCGTTACTATTTGGCAAAATTAAGTTTGTTTAAACCCATTGGGATTACGTTGAATTATTTAGCTCACCTTTACTTTGCACAACCAACTGCCGATTCACACTTTGGCAATTTATTAGGTGATTTTGGTGGACGCAGGCACGCAGAATACCTGCCCAATAGCGTTAAAAGTGCACTAGAAAACCATTACTTAGTGGATAAATTTACCGACTCACACCCGTTAGTAAAAACCACTAAACAGTACTTTTCGCCCGAGCGAAAGCGCTTTGCGGGCGTAGCGATTGACGTGCTGTTTGATCACTTTTTAATTAGGCATTGGCAGCAATTTAATAAACACCCTTTATATGATTTTAAACGCAGCAGCTACGCACTTTTAAATGAGCGCATAGCAGTTATGCCACCGCGCATGCAGCACGTTGTAACCAGCATGACTACAAACGATTGGTTTAAAGAATACGAAACGATAGAAGGGGTAGGGCTTGCGCTTGATAACATAGCCAAACGCATTCGTTTTACTAATAACTTTGCAGGTGCTGCTGAGGATATAACGCGTAACTACCATGAATTAGAAGCGGTATTTTTAGCATTTTTCCCTGAGTTAATTGAACATGTTAATGAACATGCCTTAGAAAGGGCGTATTAAAAACAATGCTTAAATGTGTTTAATATTGAACGTGCATTATTACGTGTACTGCTAGTTTATTTTTGTTAAATTTCGCGGCTCTATTATGCCATTTGTATAGCTTAAAGGATTAACTAAATATGGATTTTTCTACGATTTTGGCCACGTTATTAGGCCCGCTTTGGTATTTTATACCGCTGTTTATTTGTATTGGGGTTTTTAAAACACCTTGGTTTAAAGGAGCGATAGGAGAGTGGCAAGTTAATGTGCTAATTAAACTGTTTTTAAATAAGGCAGATTACACGTTAATTAAAAATGTGACGCTGCCTACTTTTGAAAACGGCATCGAAAATGGTACTACGCAAATTGATCATATTATTGTGTCTGAGTTTGGTGTGTTTGTGGTGGAAACTAAAAACATGAAAGGTTGGATTTTTGGTTCAGCAAATCAAAAAATGTGGACACAAAAAATTTTTAAACATTCATCAAAATTTCAAAACCCCCTGCATCAAAACTACAAGCATTTAAAAACACTTGAGTCGTGTTTAGGTATAAACAGTAACGCATTATTTTCGGTTATTATTTTTATTGGCGACAGCACATTTAAAACTAAACTACCTGAAAATGTTAGGTTTGCACGCGGCAGTATTGAGTACATTAAAAGTAAAACCGAGCGAGTACTTAGTGCTAATACTAAAAACGATATAGTAAATACAATTGAAAGCGGAAAATTAAAGCCAAGTTTTAAAACAAATCGCCAACATGTAAGCCATGTAAAAACAATTATTGAACATAAGTAGGCGCCAAAAAAAGAACGCTCAGAAACTCAGATATGCTCACGTTGCGGTGAGAAAATGATACTACGTAAAGCAAAGAAAGGTACTAATATAGGAAATACGTTCTTTGGCTGTAGTGCATTCCCTAAATGTAGAAATAGTGTTGAAATTTAAAAGGAAGTAGATTTTATGCCCGATGTAACGGCACTGTTTTATATAGCTATTATGGCTTTTTATTTATTACACAAAAACGAAGAAGCCAAAATATTAGTTCCCGTTATTGGCTTTGCAGCAATCCCCCTTTTTAGTAACGATTACTGGCAATGGTTTCAGCTCAGTGCGGCATTGAGTGTTGTTGTTATAGTGATAGAAAAAGAGAAGGCAGGGTATACAGGCGGCGGTGCTGTTTCGGCATTTGCTGCATTTTTTATCGGCGCTTTATTAGTTAGTATTCTTATACACGCGACTTCGTCTGCGGTTACTAGTTTAAACTCTACAAACTTTAATTTTAAACATCCACTAAGTTACGCGTGGCCTAGGGAGGTTGTAATTTTATATGCGTCTGCGTTTATAACTGCATTGCTTGGGATATTGTTTAACGTTCGTATGCTTGTAGCTTTTTATGGCGCAGTAATTATTGCGTGTTTACTTGCTGTTTTACCTCACTTTTGTGGCTCTTTTTTATATGGCTTAGCATTAAGTGTAATTATTATTGTAGTTACTTTTGCCGTGGCATTTATTAAACAGGCACAAGAAGAAGCACGCTTTATATTTGCTTATATTGGTGCAGGGTTAATACAAGTGAGCTGTTTGGTTAAGTACTTTAGTTAACTATTTTTTGAACGACTGCTCAAGTTGTGGTTTAATTGTAGCTACTACTTTTAGGAGCGTTTTATGATCAAATTTTATTTTCACCATACACCTAACCCAATGAAGGTTGCTTTGTTTTTAGAAGAAACAGGGCTGCCGTTTGAACTTGTGCCACTTGATACCTTAAAAGGTGAGCAACACACATCTGAGTTTAAAGCCATCAATCCTAACGCAAAAGCACCTGCCATTGTTGATGGTGAAACTCGTGTGTTTGATTCGAACGCTATATTAATGTACCTAAGTGAAAAACACGGTAAGTTAGCAGGTAAGCCAGAGAATCGCGCCGAAATGCTTTCATGGTTAATGTTTATAGCATCTGGCCTTGGGCCGTATTCGGGGCAAAGCGTACACTTTAGACACATGGCGCCTGAAGGGCTTGATTACGCCGTTAACCGCTACTTGCGTGAGGCGCAGCGCCATTACGAAGTGCTTGATGCACACCTTGAAGGTCGCGACTTTATAGTGGGTGATGAATACACTATTGCTGATGTATCTGCTTGGGGTTGGATTGATAAAGCGCCAGTAGTACTTGGTGAAGAAGGCCTAGCGCCATACCCTAATTTAAAACGTTGGTTTGAAAGCATTGATAGCCGCCCAGCGGTTGCGCGTGCACGCAAAATTGGCACCGATGTCGCCTTTAAAAAAGAGTTTGATGAAGAAGCCAAACGTGCGTTTTTCCCATCTAACTACCCGAAGAGCTAACGCTTAAAAAGTAAAAAAGGGCAATTAATATTGCCCTTTTTTTATGTATATTAATTACTTAGCTTTATTATAATGCCACTAAGCTTTGCGTGAGCATTGCTTTAATTTGTTTAACTATGTTGGCTTCTGTTTCGGGTTCAAATTGTTGAATACGCGGGGTATGGATATGCCCAGTAGGAATGCTCGAATTTAGCGCGTCACGCAGTCGAATACTACGATACGATATTTCGTTAGACAAATAACCACCCCCGCCGCCATTTACTGCAACACTGTTTTTAAGCGCGCCGTACGAGCCCGCTTTAAAGGTTTTATCGAGTGTAGTTACTTCGCGGTTGTCGATTACTTTATATGGGCCTTTGGCGTTTTGCATGGCGCTTACTGGTAGGCTAAATTTTACAAACTCATTACCAGGTAGTGGGCGGCCATTTAGCTTGGGAATAACAGGGCTTGTTTGCGTACCACCGTAGACAATATTGGCGTTATCTGGCGCGGTTACGCTGCGGCGTTTACCAGGAAAGTGCTCTAAATCAAACTCGGTTCTGCCCATGCTAACCGTTACAACCATGTCGACGTTGTTAAGTGCGTAGTAGGGGGCAAGGAGTGATTCTATTATACCTTGGTCAAAGTCTTCGTAGCGTACTGGTACCATAACCGTGTTAATTTCGGCGCTAACGCCATTGTAATTAATAACTTGGCCGTCGAGTAACAATGCGGCGACCCCAGATGGGTTACTTTGGTTGATATTTTTGTCGAGTAAAAAAGGGTCAAATCCGGTAAGTATAATTTTTTTATCACTGCCTGATGAAAAAGCTAAATCGGTGCGGCCTCGGCTGCCCTCTTCAAGCATGCTTAGCAGCGTATTAATTTGCGCGTCAGATAGCTCAACGTTAGCTTCGGTTGTACGTATTACTTTGCTTGAAAGCAAGCGCGCCCAGTAAAGTGCTCGGTCGTCGTAATTGTTAGTTTTAATAATGCGTTGCTTAGCGCTTTCCCACAGCTCAAAACTATAGGTTTGAATGAGCTGCTTTGCCTCTTTAAAGTTATTGAGCGCTTTAAACTGTTGCTCAAAGGTGGTTACTTCTTTATTAAAGGCGTTTAACACAGTGGGCATAGCTGTTTGTGCTTTGCTGATGCGTTGTTCTTCAACGGTGAGTGGATTACTTAAAGCTGCGAATGAAGAGGCCATTAAGCTGGTTGCTAGTAATACTTTGATCATGATACTCCTAATTAAGCCGTTGTTATTTGAGTAACTTACTATCCTACTATTAAACAGTGAGGGCAATTATTTAAAGTTGAATTAACTGATATCTGGTACGGATGGAATGTTACATTATTACATTTTTATGAATTTAGCAAAGCGCCGCACTTCTAGCGAGTTATTTCCTTTACTATAGATTTAATAAAAAACACGGGAATAAAATAATGGTTTCTAGAAGAGAGTTTTTATTTAGTGCAGGCTCGCTTGCCTTTATTGGCTTATCGCGCAGCGCAATGGGTAACGTTGCTTTACCTGAAGTAACAACAAAGTTACCTGCTTATGGCCCATTAATAGCCGACCCTCAGGCCTTATTAGATTTACCTAAAGGCTTTAGTTATCGGGTTATATCGGCACTTGGCGATAAAATGGATGATGGTTTAGACGTACCCGACCGTGCCGATGGCATGGGTTGTATTGCATTAGATAACGAACGCGTAGCCCTTATACGTAACCATGAGTTACAACCTAAACACATTAATAAAGCATCTGATTTAATTAGTAATCACAAAACCCCTTTAGCCTATGATTCATTTAAAAATGGTGTAGCTTTGCCTGGGGGCACTAGCCATATAATTTATAACTTAAAAGAGCAAAAACGAGAGCAAGAGTATTTATCGCTGTGTGGCACAATAAGAAACTGCTCAGGCGGTGTAACGCCGTGGGGCAGTTGGCTAACCTGCGAAGAAACCGTTATGGATAAAAGCGATGGCTTGTCTCAATCTCACGGCTACATTTTTGAAATACCAGCCAGCGCCAAAGGCTTAATTAAGCCAGAGCCATTATATGATATGGGCCGCTTTAATCATGAAGCCGCCGCAATAGACCCACAAACTGGTATTGTTTATTTAACTGAAGATAGAGGCGATAGTTTGTTTTATCGGTTTATTCCTCATCATCGCGATAAGTTAAATAAAGGCGGCACATTGCAAGCGATGGTAATTAAAAACCAGCCTCAGTTTGATAGCCGAAATTGGGATTCACCGGCCATGCCACTACACAGCGACCTTTTAGTTGAATGGATAACGCTCACAAACCCTAAAAGCCCAAATGATGACCTACGTAAGCAAGGTTATAAAAAAGGTGCAGCCTTATTTGCACGAGGAGAGGGAATACATTGGGGTAAAAATGAGCTTTATTTTTGCTGTACTAATGGGGGCAAAAAGCAGTTAGGTCAGGTAATGAAGTACACACCTTCAAAAAACGAAGGCACTGAGTTAGAGCAAAATGAGCCTAGTAAAATACAACTATTTGTAGAAAGTACAAACGAGTCGTTATACAACTTTGGTGATAATTTAACGGTAGCACCTAACGGGCATTTAATTGTATGTGAGGATCAATACACAGATACGGTGAATAACCATTTACGCGGGGTAACACCTAAAGGAGAGGTGTATAACTTTGCTAAATTGCATGCGCAAACAGAGCTTGCTGGGGCGTGTTTTTCACCTGACGGGCAAACCTTGTTTGTAAACGTATACATGCCAACTAAAACGTTGGCTATTACTGGTCCTTGGGATAGTTTTAAGCTTTAAAGTGATAAAAAATACAAACGCTTAGCATGCCTATACTAGGCGTTTGTATTTTAACAATCCTTGTAGGTTTACCAAATCCGTTAGCAAGCTTTAATCATCCTTGGTGCATTTACTACATCCTTTATGTAATAAGCAACGGGTCCTTGTAGTTTGCACTTCATCCTGTACCTACTTATGTAACGTATCCTTGTATCTTTATTAGTCCTTTAACTCTTATTAACATTCCTTGTATGGCAAAGTGGGTAATAAATTAATGATTTAGTTTACCTGCAGAGGATTCAATGTGTGCACGTACAAACCATTGAAACTGCTCTAAGTCACCTAGCTGGCTGGTGATCATATCCTCTGATACTGGGTCTAATTCAGACAGCGTGCCAATGGCTTTGCGGTGGTCGGCGTTTACGCCACTGTATACTTTGTCCAATGCACCTAAATGTTCTACTACAAAGGCTTTACCTAATGAGTATTCTTCCCATGTGCGGCGATCTACAATTGACTTAGGTGTACCTTGTGGCGTACCGCCTAATGTAGCAATACGCTCTGCGATGGTGTCGGTCATTTCGCGAATAGCATCGACTTGTGGGTCTAACATTTCATGCACACCAATAAAGCTTGGGCCTACTACATTCCAGTGAATATGCTTTAAAGTAAGTTGTAAGTCTAAAAGCGCTACGAGTCGGTTATCGAGTGTTTCAATTGTTTTTTTTGCTGATTCGTTATCCATACCTGGGGCTGTAAATTCAATTGGGTGTTGTGAGTTACTCATAATGTCTCCCGTTGTGTAATTTGTTGTATGTAGCCATTGCTACCATTTAACTTGCAATACATGAAGCAAAGCCTATGCCTACCAAGTTTATTCATTTAAGTTGTTGATATTTAATGCTTTATTTTTACTTGGGAACGTAGGGTTAAAAAAGGAGAGACGTAGAATATGAATTTTATGCACTTATTTTTGTAAATTGTGCACAGTAGTAAAAAAGCTGTGGCTGTTTATCGATTGAGTTGAAATTTGTTTATGCTCAATGAGGCGTAGTCTGTGTAATACATCTACCTAAAGTACCTAGCCTTACAATTCACGCCGTTATTAAATTGCCTTTAAAGCTCACCTTAATATTACACGCGCTACAACCTCTAAATAAAACCCAGTAAATAAGCTAAGCAAGGGTATACAAAATATAAAGGCGCTTATTTATTACCTGCGTAATGATTAATTCAGGTGTTTTATAAAGGGCTAACGCTGCTCTTTTAAAGCCGCGCTACTAGGCTTTACTGCTTAGATTTTAAAAATCAGCCTTTGTGCTTATTTAATCTCTTTAGTTGGTGAATGCTCACTGATATACTCCCGCCGCATTTTAATTGGGGTTATGTAAATAAATCATGAATTTTTTAAAAACACTGTTTACAACATCTATACTGCTTTTGTCTCACTCAGCACTAGCAGAAAATTGGAGCGTCACACAGCTTCACACAAATTTTGGCGATGCCTTAAATCCCTTTACCGGGGAGTCGTCATTTACACGCACCTACACCATAGAGCATGCCTCAGAGCATGACTTAGGTGATAACTACTTTTTTATCGACTTTTTAAACGACAGCCTTAGTGATGGTTTTCAAGATACGGGTATATATGGCGAGTGGTACACAACACTTAGCTTATCAAAAGCCTTTGATACCTCTGTGCGTTATGGTGCAATAAAAGACACAGGTTTAGTGTTTGGTATAAACGCCGGTGAAGAGGGGTTAATGAAATATACCCCAGGCATAAAGCTCAGCTGGGATGCCCCAGGCTTTGATTTTTTAACAACCACTTTTGCAGGTTACATTGATGCCAACGGCGGTGTGCAAAAAGATCAGCTAGCCAAGCAAGACAACAGCATTTTTATAGACCTTGCATGGGGTGCACCTTTTACACTAGCTAGCCAAGCATTTTATTTTACCGGCCACGTAGAATATATTTCTGGGCGTGATGACGAACTAGGCAATAAAGTTAATGAGTGGCTGCTTGCTCAACCCGCTGTGCATTGGGATGTAGGGCAAAACTTTAATTTAAACCCGCAGCAGTTAATGGTAGGGGTAGAGTGGCGCTATTGGTACAACAAGTTAGGGACTAATAAAATAGAAAATCAGCCCTTTTTACATGCTATTTGGGTATTTTAAGCAAAGCTTGCTTTGCTAGGTTGATAAAAAAATAGCGCCTTTTGGCGCTATTTTTAGTCAGTGTGGTTGGAACTTTAAATGGTTGGTTGCTACTCGTAACCACGAGGTTTTTTGGTTTTAATAACTGCAATATAAGCATGCCAACTGGCGTAACTAAGCAAAGGCATAATTACAATAAAGCCCGTGGCGCCGGTAGCAAAACCAACAGCTACCAATAAAAATATACAAATTGACCATACCACCATAGCGGCAAAGTTAGTTTTTACAGCGTTCATAGAGCTTATTACAGCGGTCATAATATCTACTCGGCGCTCCATCATTATTTGTGGAGCAAAAGCAGAAAGCGAAAATACAGTCACCAGTAATACCCCTCCTATTATGCTGCCTAACGTTAAAAACGCCGATAACTCTTCAAAGGTGGGATTGGCGTGGCTAGGATATAAAGCATGCACAAGCGCGGCTAAACGCATCCAAGCAATCATGATAACCATTAGCATTATTGCAAAGCCCCATTCGCCTACTGGGTTTCTAAACATCGACTTTATAGAGTGGCTAAGTGTGGGTTTATGACCTTTTTCAAGCTCCCATGCTACATCGTAAAGGCCTGCCGCAAAGGCTGGGCCTATTAATGCAAACGCCACGGTTGCAGGCAGTATTACTAAATATGTACCTGTAAACATTGCCCAGTAAACAATAGCAACAGGAATAAGGGTAAATATTACCCCGTAAATAAGGCTCAATATGGGCGCACGGGTCATGTCTTTAAATGCCAGTGCTAGCCAGTGAAAAGCCGCAAATGTGTTTACCTTATTGCATTCAATGCAGCGGGCAAATTCAGAGTGTTTATTAATCGTATTTGTTGTTGGCATAACAACGCTCCTTAACAAGGTGTCTCTTAAAGGTTTAGAACACATTGGCTTTATTTACAAATGTAAGGGCTGAGTAAAATTAGAGATTGAATAATTAAAGAGAAATTTTTAATTATTGGGTATCAATAACTTAATTTTTTTGTTTATAGGTAAAACTATACGAATGAAAATCTTGAATTGTTCACTAAGTAGTCGGTTTATTTTGTGTCATGCCTAAATTAAAGAATTATTGTAGCCCAAGTAGGTAGGCTACAACCGTAAACAATAATAAGTTAGATCATTTCAGCGTCGATGTGACGTATTAAGTTTGTGACCCAATTTACGTACTGACGGTGAATTTTTTTGCCATTGTAATTAAGGTTTTTAGAGCTAACGTAACTAACACTATAAGCAGTTTCATCGAAGTTAATTGCAACTGTTAGTTGGTGAGTTCTAATGTTCAAAACACCATTAATTACTCCTGCAGATGCAGGTGTACACTCCCACCCTAGTTTTATACAGGCTTTAACTATCCCTTTTTCGATCTGTTGAAGATCGCTATTCGTTGAAGAAATTTTTGGAATTGGATGGTCCTCAAAATTTTTAACTGGGACAGTTGTTGTGCAGCCTACAAAGAAGGTGAGTGCGGAGGCCATAAGTAGAAGGGAATGTTTTTTCATAATAGTCCTTTTTAATATTTAGCGAGCAGTAACCTAACTGCTACACGAGATTTACAGGTGCAATTATCGGTAAATTTACTTTTTAAAACCAGAGGTAATTTGTATTAAAGGATTATTTAAATTTAAAACGTAATAGAGCTGCTTTATATAAAATTACAATATAAAACTCGTAGGCAAGTTAATAAAAAGTTAATATAAAGTCTTTAATGTGCTTTTGTATTTACAACCAGTCTAACAGGGACAATAAAATGGACGAGATAATAAATAATATTGATGTAAATCAGTATTTGCCGGCAGCAGTAATGTGGGCAACAAATATTCTAATGGCAATTGTTATATTACTAATAGGCTTATGGCTTGCGGGTAAAGTGCGTAATATGATTATTAGTTTATGCCATAAATACACTCACTTTGATGACACGCTGTTTCGCTTTTTAGGCAGTATGGCGCGCTATGTTATTTTAGCGTTTGTATTTATTGCCGTGTTAAACCGCTTTGGTGTGCAAACAGCTTCAATAATTGCGCTATTAGGTGCGGCAGGTTTAGCTATTGGGTTAGCGCTGCAAGGTGCTATGTCTAACTTAGCTGCAGGTGTAATGTTACTTATATTTAGACCTTACAAAGTAAACGACTTTATTGAAGCCGCAGGGCGCTTTGGTAAAGTTACCGAGGTTGATATGTTTACAACTATTTTGCAAACGTTCGATAATCAGCAAGTTATTATCCCAAATAGCCAAATTTGGGGAGCGCAAATTATTAATCACTCGCATCATCCTATTCGCGGCGTAGATATGCACTTTGGTGTGGCATACGATGAAAACACCGACGCTGTTCGCAAAGTTATTGATAGCGTGCTCGAGGCTCATCCACACATACTAAAAGACCCAGCTCCTTTTGTTGAAGTAGAAACACTAAACAACAGCTCGGTAGACTTTTTAGTAAGACCTTTTTGTAAAGGCGAGCACTACTTCGAAATTTTATACACGGTGCCAGAGCTGATTAAAAAAGCCCTTGATGAAAACAATATCGAAATTCCATTCCCACATCGTAAAGTTATTTTAGTTAACGAGAATAAAGATTAAGGCTTAAACCTAAGAGCACTTTTTAAGTGCTCTTTTTTTGTCTGAAAAAGTTACACGCCTGTGTAATTTTTTCTTTTATAAATTACCTCAAATACTACTTTTTTGTCTGTACAGCCCTTTTTTTACTAGGTTGGATGGCTGGTCTTTATTTTGCATTTGCATAGTCGCTTTTAGTTTTAAAGCTCATAAAAACTATCGACCCATTAAATCAAATTGTATGAAGGACTAAACATGGCTGAATCATTTAAATACTCAGGCAATAAAGGGCATGGTGGCGAATTACATCAAAAGGCTTCTGATGAATACCCAACGATGACCACCGCGCAAGGGTGCCCTGTTAGCGACGATCAAAACTCATTACGTGCAGGCAAGCGCGGCCCAGGTTTATTAGAAGATCATGTAATGCGCGAAAAGCTGTTTCACTTTGATCACGAACGCATTCCAGAGCGTGTGGTACATGCCAGAGGCTACGGTGCTCATGGTTATTTTGAAACCTACGACACGCTTGAAGATTTAACCTGTGCTGATATTTTTCAGCGCAAAGGTGAAAAAACACCGGTATTTGCACGGTTCTCAACTGTGGCAGGGAATAAAGGGTCTCCCGATTTAGCACGTGATGTTCGCGGGTTTGCTGTTAAATTTTACACCCAAGAAGGAAACTGGGATTTAGTGGGTAACAACATACCTGTATTTTTTATTCAGGATGCGATGAAGTTTCCTGATTTAATTCACTCAGCTAAGGCTGAACCAGACCGTGGTTTTCCACAAGCGCAAACCGCGCACGATAACTTTTGGGACTTTGTGAGCTTATCGCCTGAGTCAATTCATATGATTATGTGGGCCATGTCAGATAGAGCCATACCGCGCTCTTTACGCTTTATGGAAGGCTTTGGTGTTCATACCTTTAAATTTATTAATGCAAATGGCGATGAAAAATTTGTTAAGTTTCATTGGAAACCAAAAGCCGGTATGCAGTCAGTAGTGTGGAACGAAGCACTTAAACTTAATGGTGCAGACCCTGATTTTCATCGCAGAGACATGTGGGAATCTATTGGTAAAGGCGACTTCCCAGAGTGGGAGCTAGGTGTACAAGTGTTTGATCAGCAATTTGCTGATGAATTTGAATTTGATGTTTTTGATGCCACCAAGCTTATACCTGAAGAGCAAGTACCCTTAAAAATTGTGGGCCGCATGGTGCTTGACCGTGTAGTTGATAACTTTTTTGCAGAAACAGAGCAAGTTGCTTTTTGTACTCAGAACATTGTACCTGGGCTTGATTTTACACCCGACCCATTACTGCAAGGGCGTAACTTTTCGTATTTAGATACTCAAACCAAACGCTTAGGCGGTCCTAACTTTACGCATATTCCGGTTAATGCGCCTAAATGCCCAATGCGTCATTTTCAACAAGATGGCCACATGGCAATGCATAACCCTAAAGGGCGTGCTAACTACGAGCCAAACTCGTGGAGCGGCGATGAGCATAACCCCCGTGAATGCCCAGTGCATGGCTTTAAAAGCTCAAGCGAGCCAGAAGTAAGCGGTGGAGATAAGCTGCGTTATCGCTCAGAAACATTTAGCGATCACTACAGCCAAGCGCGCCAATTTTACTTAAGCCAAACAGAAGTAGAGCAAGCGCACATTCAATATGCGTTTGTATTTGAGCTTTCAAAAGTAGAGCACGTGCCGATTCGCGAGCGTGTGGTTTCGCACTTATTAAATGTAGATAACACATTAGCGCAAGAAGTTGCAAAAGGCCTGCGCCTGCAAGATATGCCAGAGCCGGCTGAAGCTGCTATGCCAACGCGTAACGATTTACCTGTATCGGATGCGCTAAGTATTTTAAAAAATGCGCCAGATACCTTTAAAGGTCGTAAGTTAGGTATTTTAGTGAGCGATGGCTTTGATGCTGATATTTTTAATTCGGTTACAAATGCCTTAGACGCTGAAGGTGCTAACTACGAAATTGTTGCCGCACAAGTAGGGGGTGCATGTTGTAGTAAAGGTAAGCATGTAGCAGCGGATCAAGTAATTAATGGCGGCCCTTCGGTGCTTTACGATGCGGTGATGGTACTTGCAACGCAAGAGGGCGCTAAGAAGCTTGCTGGTATTCCTGAGGCAAAAGACTTTGTGAGCGATGCGTTCGCGCACATGAAATACATAGGCTACACAAAAGATGCCATGGCATTATTTGAAGCCGCAGGGCTTGATGGTAAAGCCGACGATGGTTGGATAGATTTAAACATGCACTCTGCAGATAAATTTATTGAAACATTGCGCAATTTAAGATTTTGGCAGCGTTAGAACAAAACGCTTTAGCAAATAAAAACCACACCCAGTAAAGGGTGTGGTTTTTTTATGGCTAACTGGTTATGGTATTAACTCTAAACAGTAACTAATTGGATTTATTATGAAGCTTAAAGGCGCTTGTCACTGTGGCAAAGTAACGTTTAGTGTGAGCTCTAAACACCCTTATCCTTATAACTTATGTTACTGCTCTATTTGTCGTAAAACGGCCGGCAGTGGCGGGTTTGTTATAAATTTGAGCGCACAATACAGCACGCTTGAGGTTACAGGGCGTGAACATATTACTGTTTATCATGCCAAAGTGGGTGATAAAACCAGCCCCGCTGAGCGCCATTTTTGTAAGCACTGCAGCAGTAACTTGTGGTTATATGATTCGCGATGGCCTGAGCAAGTTCATCCCTTTGCTGGGGCAATAGACAGCGAATTACCCATACCGCCAGAGCGCACCCACTTAATGCTTGCCAGTAAGGCTAATTGGGTTACCCCGCATATCCAAAAGAATGATAAACAGTTTGATGAATACCCCGATGAAAGCATTGCAGCGTGGCACCAACGCTTAAACTTAGAGCAATAATACGCTGGCTAAAGTGCGCTGCATCGTACTTAAAAGGGCATACCCCCAGTTAATGGGGTAAAATTTTAATGATTAACAGTGCACTGTGAGGCGTTACTTTGTGTACAGTAATGAAAGTCGGTGTAGTAGTGAGATTGCGCAGGCTTTTTATTATATAAAATGTAGTCGTGCATTAGCTTGGTGCTCAAGCGGCCCATTTCAAAAGGGTTTTGCCCTATGTTAGCCGAAGAGAGGCCCCTGCTTAACACATTGAGCTGTATTTCTTCTGTATCGGCAGAAACAATAATAATGTCTTTATCGGCAATACGTTGCTTAAAAGGCGCTAAGGCATTTACGTAATGAGGGTTAAATTGTGCAAACCCCGCCACAGCTAAAAAAATGGGTGGGTTGTCCATTTTTAATAAATGCATTAACTGCTTTAGTGACTCTTCGCGCTTACCTAAACTAAATAAGGGGCAGCGACTATGTTCGCGCCAGCCGTTTTTACCTGATAGGTGCGCTGTCGCTTGATCAGACAGCGCGTACCTAACCCCAGCAATACGCTTGTTTAAATTAGGGGTTGTATGGTGCCCCGACTGCATGCAAAGCGTATTATTTGCTTTGTTGGTCAGTTTTTTTACTTGCTCGCCTAAGGCAACGCCAAAGTCGAAGTTGTTACTGCCAACGTAGGCTAGGCGGTACTGTTGGTGTTTTTCAAGCAGATCAGAATCAAACGTTATAACAGGAATGTTTTTACTTTTAAGCGCCATTAATGAACGAGTGACCAAATGCTGAGAATCGGTTGTTGCTACAATTAACCCATCTATTTTTTGATCAACTAACCTATTAATGACCATAGATTGGCTACGAATGTCTTGAAAGTCTTTTGGTCCATCGTACTTGCATTCTATTTCTGGGTGCTCACTACTAAAGTGCAAGCAGCCTTTAAAGGCTTGCTGATAAAAGGAGTCGTTTTTTGTTTTACCTACAATGGCAATCACAACTTTAGCCACGCTTTGGTGGGCAAATAAAGCACACCAGCTTAAAACTAAATACTTCAGAACTTTATACTTTTTAGCGGCTAGGCTAATTTTAGCTAACATTATAAAAGTCCTAAGCAAGTAAAAGTAAGATATATATTACAGCTAGTATAGTTATTGACCACAAATTGGCTAATTTATTTATAGTAACTTAAATGAGTTAACACGTTGAAAGAAGTGTTTTTAACCTATAGGCTAAATGCATACACCCATAAAAAATAATGGAGAGCGTTATGACTGTTTCAGCAATTCCCAAAGGGTTTAGTTCGGTAACACCGTACTTAATTATAGAAGGTGCTCAGCAAGCTATTTGTTTTTATCGTGATGCATTTAATGCGCAGTTAGTAATGCAAATGCCGCTGCCAGAGGGCGGTATAGCCCATGCTGAAATTATAATTGGCGACTCGCATATTATGATTTCGGACTCATGCCCGGATGAGTCATTTAAAAGCCCCAATGCACTTGGTGGCACACCGGTTAGTTTAATGCTTTACGTAGAGGATGTAGACAGCGTATTTAAAAAGGCAATTGAACTTGGCGCTATAGAAGTACGCCCAGTGCACGACCAGTTTTATGGTGATAGAGCCGGCACCCTACAAGACCCATTCGGGCATATTTGGACCATAGGCACCCATAAAGAAGATTTAAGTGAGCAAGAAATTAACCAAAGAATGGCCGACTTAATGTCAAAAGAGCAAGATGCATAAAGCAGCTTGCCCTGCGTTTGAGCTAAATTGTTTACCCTAAATTTATCGCTAAATATTTTATTTCGTCACCGTTTATTTGCGGTAAAAAATAAATATCTTGGTACTTAAAATATTGTTGATCGTTAATCGTGACAGCCTCTGCTGAAATAGGGAGGGTGTCGTAGGTTTGCCCTAAATCATAATTTTTAGCACTGCCTACCTTAATAGCCTGATTAACCACTATTTTAGGCTCATCAACTACTCTATAACCATTATTATCTGCCACGTAATATACATTTTGGTAGGTATAGTAAGTGGTATTATGGCGTTTAAAGTGTGAATAATGCCTTGGTAGTGAGCGTATTCTTAAGCCTCTTGGTGGCTTAACTACGTGGTAGCCTCTTTTTGCTTTTCTGTAGTAAATACCATCACTAAATGTAAACGTAATGCCATTAAATCTGATTGAAGCACTATTGCGCGGTAAATGATTAAAATAATGCCCAGGCCGGTAGGTCACTACGTTGTGGCGATTATGTTTAAAATAATTACGAGTGCGTTGCTGCTGTTTGTAATGGGCAACTTTGCGCTTTTGCTCTTTGCGGTGCTCGCGTTTGGCTTGTTTGCGCTCTTTACGGTCGTTTTTTTTATATTCTATACGCTGTTTTTTGTCATCGCGGCGCTCATCTCGTTTGTATTCGATGCGTTTTGCGCGCTCATTATTAAAACTTTTTGCGTTTTCTCGCTCATTGGGTGCTGCATATGCAGCGCCAGATACTGCACTTATGGCAAGTAGAGCAGGGAGTAATTGAGTCAGTTTCATACTAGTGCCTCGTGTATGTTGTTACATAACTGGGTTCAATACTAGCGCTTTAAACTGAATGGTAACTGACATGTAACCGATAACAGGGGCGTGTTTACAGCTTTTTACTAACGTTTACTGTTCTTGACACAAGCCAACGTTTTCTCACATTTTTGACGATTTTAGGAACTTTTATAGGCTATAAGTTGCGTAACTAATTGTTACAGCAAGTGCTTTTAACACTAGCCGTAATTTATAATTAGCCTGAATTATTGGATAATAAATCTATCTCGAGCAGCTATTTTCAGTGCTAACCGCGTTTAAATTACTTGCAATAGGCAAGCTATTGACGCGTAAATTTACCTTATTTTCACTGAAAATCTCTGGCTAGAGAAAATAAACTTAAATATCATTATGGTTCAATATGTTAGTAAATCTCTAACCAGAGTTCAGGTTAATTAGCGTTTAGGTTTTTCGGGTAGGGCTGCTTTTAGTTGCTCCGGTGTTACGTTAAGTGCCTTTGCTACAACCGTTAAATCGGCATTAGGGCCGCCGGCTTTTTGCATTGCTTGCATAAGCACTTTTTCGCTAACGCCTAGTTTGTTAGCTGCCTCAGCAAACCCCGGTGGCAACATGCCGCCGTTAGGGCCACCCGCCTTTGGACCGCCACCGCCAGGTGGTTCATGGCGAGTTAATTTAGTGCCTTCAGGTGGCTTAGCCCCTACACCCGCTTGTGCTGTGGTCGTAAAGTTGTTTTGTGCAACCACGCCTTTTAAGCACTTAGGTAAGTTAGGGAATGTATTACTTGCATGGTAGTGGTAAGTAACTATGCCGCTTTCACCCACGGGGCCTGTGTGGCCATTACAGCTATCAAGCTCGGTTGGGGATGTACCATCAATTTCTTGGCTTCCGTAAATTGGGTAGCCATCAAAGCCATAACCAAATAGGGCGCTTGGCTTTTGCGTTAAATTATTACAGTTGGCGTTTACATGTTCGTGTTTATATACGCTGTCTATATCACTAGCGGTGCCGTGGTAGTGGTACCAACCGCCCGGATCAATATGACCTGCGCAGGTATCAAGCGCGGGTAAATGCCCTGTATGTTGCACACTTGGCGCATCCGAAAAAATAGGCACACCCGCAAGCGCTATACCCACTTTAGATACAGTGCCCAACGCTGTTGATTGCTCAGACATAACAGGGTGCAGTGGTAAAAGGGCGGTAATTTCTACGCTTTCATCTACCGATACATTAATACATGCATGTTCAACGGTTGGGCGAATGGTCGCGTTATCAACAATATGCACTTTGCCGTCTTCATCGTAAAAGGTAAAACCTTGCTCGTTAAGCATGGTTAAAAATGCTTTATCTAACCTATATAGCCCCGCATCGGTGCCATCCCAATCCCAAATTCCACCTACGTCGTCGAGTGTTTCTGGGCAAAAAGGGCCGACTTCAATGTTGTCGGGCTGATATTTTAAAACAACCTGGGCACACTGGGTTTGTAAGCCGTTTTCAAGCGTACACTCAACAGTTTGTGGCAGCTTTACCATGGCTTTAATATTAAAATCATCGGTATTAATAAGTGTGTTTTTAGCGCTTTTAGCTTCTGGGGAGGCAGGTGTACTTTCGCTTTTTATCTGCTCGCCACATGCAGTTAAAAGTACCGTGGCACTAAGCAGGCAAAATGCGAGCTTAGTTTTTGTAGTGTTAACGCTAGGCGCTTTTAAACGACTTCGTTTAATTGTTCTCATACTTACCCCAAAACGATTTATATACGAAGGTTTTAGTATGGCAATAAATTGTGCAAATAAAATGAAAGTTTTAAAAGAGTTATTGATATGTTTGAGATGCATGGCTAGCTTTTAATTAACATTATTGGGAGTTGTTATTAAGTTATTTAATAAACTTACACGATTAAATACGAAGTATAAAAGTACAAGTTAGCAACTGCTGTTTTTACTTGCCCAAGGTTTACCAATAAAGCTCCATATATTTAAAGCGCAAAAAGCACAAACCTAGGTTTGTGCTTTTATATTTTACAGTTAAATAATTATATTTTTTCCCAGTAGGGTTCGTCACCAAAGTAGCCGCTAAAGTAGTCTATAAAGGCCCTTACTTTTGGCGCTAATAAACGCGAACTTGGGTAAACACTCCAAATAGCGGTGTCGGATGCAAGTGGGTAGTCTTGTAAAATTTGTACCAGCTCACCACTTTGTAGTTTTTTATAGGCACACCAGCTCGACATTAACGTAATACCTAAGCCTTGCACGCACGCATCGCGCACCGCTTCACCGTTATCAGCTTGTAATACGTTATTGGTTTTAATGTTTTGTGTGCCCTCGGGTGTAATAAACGACCACGTAGTTAAACCATGTAAATTAACACAGGTATGATTTTTTAAATCTTGTGGTGTTGTTGGGGTGCCGTGTTTTGCAAGGTAATTAGGCGATGCGCAAATTAAGCGTTTATCGCGGGCAACCTTTCGGGCTATAAGGGTTGAGTCGTTAAGGGCGGCGTCGCGTATTGCTATATCAAAACCGCCGCCGACCATATCAATAATGCTATCGCTTAAGCGTAAATCAATTGTCAGGTCGGGGTATTGCTCAATAAATCCAGCCAATGCAGGAATAATATGCATACGCCCGAACGAAGCAGGGGCGGTAATGCGCAATTTTCCTTGTGGAGTTACACTGCCAATACCTACCGAGGCGCGTGCCATTTCAACATTGGCAAGCACTTCCTCGGCGTGGGGTAAAAAAGCTTGGCCCTCTTCGGTTAGCGATACTTTTCGGGTTGTACGATGAATAAGTTTAACGCCGAGCGTTTCTTCAAGCTTATTCATTTGGGCACTAGAAACCGCAGCCGACAAACCTAACTCCTTGCCAGCTAAGCTAATATTGTGTGTTGTTGCGATTCTGACAAACAGATTTAAATGGGCAATGTTCATTATCAAATTTTTCAATAAACTGATTATTTAAACAACTATATTATCAATACTTAGTTGTGTAAATATACTAGCAGCTTATTCATTGTGACTTTTCCTGTGGCGCTTACTATAAGCGCCTTTTTTTTCGGTATTTTTCTCGTTTAAATTTTTAAGTTTAGAGTGAGCCTGCCTTATGAGCCGTAATACATCATTACTTTTAAAGTATTTATTTAAGCAAACTTGGCCTATGTTGGTTGGCTTGTTTTCTATTATGGGAAGCCAGCTGGTTGATAGTATTTTTATTGCTAAGCTAGGCGCTGAGCCGCTCGCTGTAGTTGCCTTTAGTATTGCTATTTTCCAGGTAATTGTGGGAGTACAAGTAGGCTTAGGTATTGCGGCAACTGCGACCATTTCTACTGCACTTGGGGAAAATAAAGTTAACTATGCACGCTACTTAGGTAGTTTAATCGTACTTATTGGCACCGTAATAGTAACGCTATTGTGCTTGGCATTGTGGCTTTTTCAGCAGCCTATAATTTTAGCGCTGGGTGCAACGCCTTCGTTATTTAATTTAACCGAGCTTTACTGGTTGCCTTGGTTAATAAGCTGCTGGCTTGGAGCGCTGCTTTATTTTGGTTACAGTATTTGCCGTGCCCATAACGAAACCTTATTGCCTGGGCGAATTATGGTGCTAACCAGTGTGTTAAATATAGCGCTCGATCCATTGTTTATGTTTACCTTTGATATGGGTTTAGCGGGTGCTGCATGGGCAAGCTGTGTTGCTTTTGCAATAGGCTTAGCAGTGGTGTTTTACACGCTTATTAAACGAGAACTTGTAACCTTTGATGTTTTAAAAAACCGCACCGAGCAGGCAATAAAAGCCATTGCAAAAATGATGGCACCGGCTTTACTTTCACAGTTTATTCCGCCTATTTCAGCCATGATAGTAACTGCACTGATTGCCGCGTATGGTGGGTTCGCTGTAGCAGCTTGGGGGCTTGCAAACCGTATTGAATATATTGCGATTATTTTAATTTTAGCGCTTACCATGGCGCTGCCCCCCATTGTTGGAAATTTAAAAGGGCGGGGCGAGCTTAGGCAAATATTAAGCGTAGTAAAACTTGCGTGCGGTTTTGTAATTGGCATACAAATTTTATTAGCGGTTATTATGCTAGGTGTGGCTAACCCGCTTGCAAATGCGCTTAGCAATAATAGTGAAATAGTAGCTAACCTAACAGATTACTTTGCATTTGTGCCCCTGAGCTACGCGGCTTTGGGTGTATGTATGATCACGGTATCGGTATGTAACGCGCTGGGCTTTGCGACCACGGCCTTATTTATCTCCATATTGCGGCTATTTTTGTGTTACTTACCACTACTTTGGTTAGGCTCGTATTTTTACGGTTTAACAGGGTTATTTATCGGTATGGCATGCGGTAATACCTTGTCGGGTATTGTGGGTTGGCAGCTTTTTAAGCAGCAATATAAGCGATTAACAACACACGTTAGCGTGCGCTCAAGCACTGTTTAATTATCAATATATTGAAGAAAGTTATTCCACTTAAATTGCAATTATCAAAATAGTTAAATGCAATTAGTATGCACCTCATTGAATCATTGCTTAATCTATAGCAGCTAAATTTGCTGTGTTTAGGTCAAGCAATTGCAATAAAAATAGAGCTGCTTGAGGTGAATAACATGAAACTTTATAAATTGTTTTTAATAGCTATAACGCTATACGCAGGCGCTGCAACGGCTGCACAAGATTACTTTTCGATGAGCTATATTCAAGGTGAAGGAGACGTGCGAGGGATTAAGGTGGCTTATCAATATGCCTTAGATTACCAAATAGAAGGCTTTGAAGAGCTAGAGATTTACCTAGAAGCCAATGCTAACTTTTTTGAATACGATGACCCAAAACGCTACGACGCTAATTTAGGCTTATCGCTTTCGCCTGTTATTTTTTATCCTATTGGCAGTATTGCTGGGAACCGCGTTTTTGCCGAGTTTGGTATTGGTTTAAGCCTATTAGACGACACTAAATTTGCGGGAAAAAACATAAGCACACATTACCAGTTTGAAGACCGCCTAGGCATTGCCATGAAATTTGGTGAGGCTGAGCAACACAGCGTGTCGCTTAAGTATTTTCATTATTCAAACGCTGGTATTAAAAAGCCTAACCCAGGCCTCGATTTTATATCGCTAAGCTACTCGCGCGCACTTTAGGTGAGTTGCTTACTATTTATAATATGCGTAAAAATGCCACTAGGTCGGCTTGTTCTTGCTTGGTTAAATTAAGCTTTATAAGCAGGTCGGTGGTTTTAGGGAAGTGTGGGTCGTTTAGTTGGTTTTTTCGTGGTCTGGGCCTTACTCCGCCATGGTTATATAAGGCGACAATGCCGGCCAAATCGTCAAATAAGCCGTTATGCATCCACGGGAATGTTTGCATTAACCCTAATAGCGATGGGGTTCTAAATTGGCCAATATGCTCAGGGTTGTGGGTGGCATCGTAGCGGCCTTTATCTTCAAAACGGCGGCCGTAATAATGCAGCCCTGTGCCATGGAATTGGTTGTCGCTAAGTAGTGCGCCGTTATGGCAAGTCATGCATTTAGCTTTAGTTCTAAATAGGTGCAGGCCATTTAACTCACTATCACTTAGGCTACTAACTGCTTGCTGTGGATTTTTATTAAGCTGCGTTAAAAAAGTTTTATAGCGGCTATTTGGCGCTGCTAATGTGCGCTCAAACGCAACTAAGGCTTTAGCCATTTGCTCAGTGGTTAACGTGCTGCTATTAAAAGCGCTTTTATTAAATGCTCGGTAACTCTTATCTTTATTTACTCGGGCTAAAGCTATTTTTGGATCTAAGTCCATTTCAATTGGGTTTTCTATTGGCATAAGCGCTTGCTGCTCAGCGGTGCTTGCGCGTCCATCCCAAAAAAAATGTTGCCATTGATCAATACCAAAAATAGCGGGGGTGTTACGCGTGCCTATTTGCTCGTCAATGCCTATGGCTGTTGTACGGCCATCATGAAAGCCTTTGTCGCGTTCATGGCAGGTTGCGCAGCTAACGGTATTATTACGTGAAAGCTGCACATCGTGAAAAAGCTTATCGCCTAGTGCAACGTGCTCAGGTTTAGGCGATGCTACAGGCAAAAGCGACATGGGCTCAACGCTTCTTCCGTCACTGGTTTGAATAGCAGGCCAATGAGCTTGGCCTTTACTATAAAGTGAGCGTAAATCGTTACTACTTGTTGATTTGGCGTTTAAGCTAAATGAGCACAGTAAAAAAATGCTTAATAACCTAATCATAGTTATAGCTAACTCCTACCCAAAACATACGCCCGGGCTCAATACCTGATGCTCCTTCGTTTACTGTGTAAGTGCGGGCATTTAATAAATTAGAAATATCCGCTCTTATGTCAATAGATTGGGTTTTTGTGAGGTTATGGCTATAGCGTAAACTTAGCCCTAGCATGGTTCTGGCGCGTATTTCTTGCTCTTCGTATACATCAACTAAGCTTGATTCTACAGGGCAACTTGTACAGCTTTGCTCAAGCCCAATACTTTCGCTAGCCCCGGTACTTACCGCGCTGGTGTAGCTGTCACTGTAGGTAACATTTAAGCCTGTACTAAATGAGCTGTTCCAATCAACATTCCAGCCAAGCGCACCTGACACTGGGGTGCCAAAGTTGGTGCGTATTTGCTCTAGCTGCCCAAGCGTTACAAGCTCGCCTTCGCCTTGTGCATTGAGATAATAAACGAGTTCATCAAGGGGGGTATTTTCTGCACTAGCGCTGTATTCGTCGTTTGAAACTTTGTTTTCAGCATAGGAGGCATTGGCCCATAAAGAGTGTTTACCAAATTGTGCACTCCACGAGATAGAGTAGCGCTCTGAGCTGCCATCACCCTCGTTAGTCATATAAATGTATTTATAGCCATCACTAGCTGCTTCTTCATCGGTAACTTGAGAAAATTGCTGATGCTTTTTACGTTTTACATATTTGAGAGATATATTGCCTGCTTTTTCAAATGAATGCGCAATGCCTAATGCGAGTTCGTCATCGTAGGGGGTATTTACATCATCAAAGCGGTATTTAAACGCGCCGGTGTAGTTAGACGGTAGCCACCCTTGAAGGTAGCCGTTTTCAATTGGGCGGTACTCTCGGTATGAAAAACGCTGCTGCTCTTTTACTTTATAACCAATAATGGCTGAGTCGTAATAGCGGTTAACCCCTGCGCTAATAATAGTGCGGTTGTTGTTAAATACATCGTAACCAAGGGATAGACGTGGCGCAATATTGTGATTAGCTAAAAAGTCATCGTATTCATAGCGCATACCTAAATTTAAGCTTAATTGCCCTAAGGTGATGCTATCTGTTGCATAAAACGAGGCGCGATTTAACGCTACATTTATATACTCTGCTGGGGTTACTAAGCGGCCATTAAAATACTGCGCGGTGGCTGTTACATTGTTGCTGTACGCTGTTATGTGATCTTGGTTGTTAAAATCAATTTCGCCCCCTAGCTGCGCTGCAAGTTCGTCAATAGATATAGTGGTTTCAAGCGCTTGGCAGTCAAGCGTGTAACCACTGCAATTAAGTGGTGTACTAGCGCTAGACCATATAATAGGGGAGTCGTAGTTGTAGCTATTTTGTATGCGTTCGCGCTCTACTTCTTGGCGAATAAGCTCTATACCGGCCTTAATATTATGCTCAGTTCCTGCAAATTCAAATGAATTGAAATTTAGCGTGTTTTTCCAGCTGGTGGTGTATTGGGTGTTATCTAAAGCGCCATAGCCTCCTTGGCGAGAGTAGCGCGTTTGCGCATCGCCTTGGTCGGCATATTGTCCCCAATCTTTGCCTTTAGCTTGCAGCCAGTTATAAAAGTGCGCTGGGCCTTCTCGGCTGCTATCACTCATACTAAAATTAAGGTTACTGCGCCAGGTTGCAAAATCAAAGTGCTGGGTAAGTGATGCGACCGCGCCTACGGCGCCGCCTTCTAAATGGAAGTCGCTGTCTTTGGCGTCGGTTATAAAGTCATCTACTTCGTAAGGTGAATACATTAGAGTTAAATCTAATGCGTCTACCCAGCCATTGCGATAACCATATTTAACAATGGCATTTATGTTTTTACGGCTTTGCGTTTTAACTTCCCCTAACGACAAATCGCTGATGTCGCTGGTTAAGTAACTAACACTCATCATTACGCCATGGCGCTTATTAATTTGTTTATTAGCACGCAGGTTATAGCTGATTTTTTCATACTTAGGCGTTTCAAGTGTGCTTTGATCAACATTTTGCTGAGAGCTGTCTTGATCGGCTTCTATAAAGTGATAACTCCCCCAGCTACTTTGATTACCCCGCACACCAAAGCTAAAACTGTCATTGATAAATACGCTTTTGGTTTTACTATCAACAATGCCACCCGAAAAGCCACCAAACTCAGCCGGAATGTTATGGTCGTACACTGTGATTGATTCAACTACATCGGAGTTTACATTCATGCTTTGCACGCCGCCCGATACATCGTTTGATGAAGAGCTTAAGCGGCTGCTGCTACCCGGGTCTATGCGGTTATTGTAGTTTAGTCCATCTAATGAAAAGCCAGTTTGCCATGGCTGCGCGCCTGAGATTGATATTTCTGGTGCGCTGATTTCTGCCAAACTACCAATAGAGTAAGCCTCGTTGCTTAGCTGTACACCAGGGAGCAATGCAATAAGCTCGTTTATATCGCCGTTGCCTTTAGGTGTGGCATTTATAAAGTCACGATTTAAGTAAGAACGCCCAATAACTTCGGGTACTTCTATGCCTATGTACTGGCCTTTTACTTCAATGTGCTCAAGTGCTTCACAACGCTCTTTTTGCTCATTTTTAAGGTCGTTACATGGCTGTGTTTTTGGTTCGGTCTGCTGTTGCTGCTCTGCGGCGTATACACCCTGAGAAAGCAAAAGCAGACACGCGAGGGTAGTCGGTGTCTGCATTTATTACGGCTCTTAGTTAAATACCTAGTGGGGTAGTGTCTTCGCTATCAATTACGCCATCGTTATCGGCGTCTTGGTCGGCAATTAATCCAGCTAAGGCTATATCTTCATCGCTGGTGTTAGGTAAAAAGAAGTTAGGTAAGCCGTCGTGGTCTGTATCTACGCTGGCAATAGCTATGCCTTTAAAGTCATCACGAGAGGCGACTAAGTTGGTCATGCCTATGTAAAGCTCAAGCTGATCGGCTTCGCCATTAACGCCATTATTTATTAAGCTTTGTGCTTTAGTGGTATCGTTAATTAGCGTAAAACTGTTTACTAAATCTTCCATGTTGTCGGCAATAATTGTATCGGCAAAGTTTAAAATAAGAGGCTCAAGTGTATTTAAAAGCGTGCTAGCTTGTGTTTTTGCATTGCTATAGTTTGCTGAAAAATCGCTAATATTCGCCGCGTTAGTGCCCATGCTTGAAAGCATAGAATAACGCTCAAATTCACCTGTTTGAGCTTCCTCTAAGCCAATTACTTCGGCTTTAACAGCGGCTAAAATAGTTTCTAGCTGATCGCTTGTTAATGCATTTAGCTCAGGGGTTATTTCAGTAATAGCATCATTTAAAGTGGTACTTGCCAGTGATGTTTGGTTTGCATTAACTAAGTAACCTAAGGTTTCTAAGCGGGCTTCAAACCTGTCTTCGGTATCTTCATCTAGGGCAATGTAGCTAAGTAGTTGATTGTGTACACCAGCTACTTGCTCCGATAAGCCGCCTTTAATAAGCGATACTATTACTTGATTATGAGCTGCAATTGATGAGGTATTACTTAGCGTACGTATATCGCCTGCATTGAGCGTATTAAGCATGGTTAAGCATTTATTAGCGGCATTTGCTGTATCACCACCGACTTGCGCAGTTAAATCAACTAACAATTTACAGCCCTTGGAACCGGTTAAAAGCGTGGTTGATGATTCTTTGCTTATGTAGTCATCCGAGGCTATAAAGTCGCCAGCATAGGTAAATACTTGCTGTGCTAGATCGTTTCTGCCGGCTTCACTTAAAATTAGGCCTGTGCCAGGGACGTTATCAAGCGATGTTAGCGCTCTAAAAAATTCGTTGTAATCACCATTTTCTGTAAAAAAGCTGCGAGCTTGAGCTGCGGCACTCGTTATATCTTCACCACCAAGCAGGCGATTAGCTATATTAAAACCATACACTTGCTCTTGCGCGTTGTTTATATCGGTTTCGCTGTCTGATAGCGTTATTGCTGGGTTTTCGTCGCTTTGGTAAAGGCCTTCAATTAAGCCTGCTAAAAATTGAATAGGGTAAGTGTAGTTATCTAAAGTAGCGGCGCTATAAGGCGATGCAGAGTATGCGTAGTTACTATCAAAACCCGTTGAACCATACATGGCAAGTACTTGGTTAGTATAGTCTTTTGCCGCTTCAAATTCGCCAGCTCTATAAAGGTATTGCGCAGCCCATGCACCATGTAGCGTTTTGTATTGCTCGTATGGTTGGCCTTCGTATTCGCCGCTACGTACTAGCCTGTAACCTGTTTTTACTGCAAGTTGCGCGTAGTTATTAGCAAGCAATTTGGCTTGCGTTAAATCGCTTTCATCTAGGCTTTGCGCATAGCTTTGTAGGGCGTCATCTATTGATAAGCGTACGCCATTTAAAAAGTAGCCATAGCTTGAGGTGTATTCGTCTTCGCGTACTTGCTCTGCGTATAATGAAATTGTATTTAACAAATTACTTGCTTGCGAAACTTGATCAGCAGCTAAATAGCTTTTTACTAAAGAATAAAGGGCTGATGCGTCTGATGAGGCAATGTTATCAAAGCCTTTATCAGCTAAGTATTGGTTGTAGGCCGCCACCGCTTGGTCACGGTAATCGTTTGCTTGTTCTGTTTGGCCTATTTCGTCTAGTGCTTGTGCCACATCTTTTAGTGCCGAAGAACGCGCTGTTTGCTCGTTTATAAGCGCTAAATAGTCGTTAGCAGTATCTAAAAATCCTGCACGTGCATAGGCCGCAGCTTGGGTTGCGTATACCTCATATCGAGAAAGTTCATCGGCAATATTTGCGCTTAACTCGTCGGCTTGTTTTAAGTGCGACAGACTAGAGCTGTAATAATAATTAAGTTTATCTTCGTTAGTTACATAAGAAGGGCTTAGTGAAATAATTGCAGTTAACGGCTCGCTAATTAGACCATCTGTGTAGCTAATTTCAAATTGCTCATCAATGCTGCTTAGAGATTGAGCCTCATAGGTAAATTCACCCGTGGTGCTATTTATGCTCATTACGCCATTACTCGGTGGTGTTATTAAGCTAATAGTTACGGTGTCGCCATCTAAGTCTTGTGTAGTAATAACCCCTTGAGTGGTGGTTGAAGAGGTAACAAATACATTAGTAGTGAGGAGCTGCGGGGCATCATTAACATTTTCTACGCTAAAACGTATCACTACATTTGCCGTTAAGCTGCCATCGCTTGCGCTAATGGTTGCTGTGTCTTCTCCAAAATAATTACTAAATGGTGTGTAGGTAAATTCACCGTTTGCTTCAACTGCTATGATGCCATTGCTTGGTGCATTGGCAAGCGTATAGCTTAAGGCGTCATCGTCGGTGGCTGTTACTTGGCCTGAAAAAGTGGTGTCTTCGTTTACAGTAAAACTTAAATTAGGTTGAGAAAACTGTGGAGCAGTATTACCAGAGCCCCCGCCACAACCAGCCAACGCAAGCGCGCATAATATTGGGGTAAATTTAATTAGCTTGTTCATTATTGTTAATATTAAAAGTTAATGATGTTGCGAATGATAACGCATATCAATTAGGTTTTAAAGTGTGTAAAGTATTTGTCATATTAATAGTGAGTATCCACAAAGTACTTATAAGGCAGCTAAAACACAAAACCCTGCTATTAACAGGGCTTTATTGTGAGTAAAAATGAGATTAGTAAAGAGGGGGATGGTTATTAGTTTAAGTCGCTAATAATAAGCAGCGGAAAGTTTTTAGCTGAACGAGGTTGCCAATTATTATAGCTAATATTGCTAATTCCAAAATAGTTAAGCACCTTAGGTGAGTACGTCCAGCCACGCGCACGTTGCTTTATGGCGGCGCTGCGTAAACTGGGTTTTAGCCCTACTGTGAGTAGGTCGTGATTTACATTTAGCTTTGTGTAAAAAGCTTTTTCGCGCAAGCTTGCTTTAGCAATTACCTCATCGTAATGGGCGCGTAATGTCTGCCACTTTTGGCTTTTTTGTGGCTCTTTTAAATGCTTTACCATGGCATCAATATCACTATCTAACCACTTAGCTGAGGCTGCATCCCCATGCCAGCCAATAATTGTATTGGGCTCAATTGTAGTAGGGTGGCCAGCAAGCAACACATAATTAGCACACGACGAAAAGCAAAACTGCTTTATGTTTACTGTTAGCTTATGCGCCAAAATTAATTCGGCTAAGTCCATCCCTAAATCTATGTTTCCGCCGCCGCTGGTAATCGTAAATGTATTAATTGTAGGGTTAGTTTTTAAAAGCTCAGCTGCCGTATTGTTATTTTGTTTGTTGATTTGGCCACTGTATATAATGGTTTTATCACTTAAGGTTACTTGAGCCTGCAATAACGTGGGGAGTATTAAAAAAAGGGTAAAAATTAATTTATGCATATGAGTTTTAAGTGAGTATTTTTGCCAAAGGCTACGTAATTTGGCTAAACGAGGCAAATACTAATTTGTCTAAAGTAAGTTAACCCCTTTTAACCCATCCTTAACCCTTGCCCTAATACACTGTGTGTAATGATGTAAATTAGGCACAGTTAAATGGTTTATTTTAAAAAGCGCTCAACGGTTTTATTGCTTGCACTTAGCTGCACGCTTGCTGCGTGTAGTAGCCAGCCAAGCTATACAGGTAATAGCACCGAGCAATCGCTAAAGCAGCATGCAAATTGGCAATACACACAAGATGATGCAACCGAGGTAAGTTATATCTCTGATTTAGTGAATATAGCGGGGCTTGATTCGCTTATTAACCAAGCCGTTGCAAATAACCCTTCATTTAACCAAGTGCATGTGGCGCTAAAACTTGCTTATGCGCAGCGCGATGTTACCGCAGCAAGCCAGTGGTTTAGTGTAGATGCCGATTTTGACGCTCAGCACAACGAAACAACTGGCACAAAGTACAGCTCATCGCTAGGGGTTAGCTGGGAAGCCGACGTATGGCAAAAAATTGCTGATAACGTAGCCGCGCAAGACATGACCATAGCCAGTAATCAGGCCACTTACCAAGGCGCTAAAGACACCTTAGTAGCCAGCGTGATGCGCACGTATTTAAACATTATTTTGCAGCAAGATTTACTTAACATAGAGCAGCAGCGCTTAACGGTTTTAGAAAATAACGAGCAAAGTATTGTTGAGCGTTACCAATATGGTTTAGGTGATTTAGAAGCCCTTGATACCGCGCGTACAAATACCGCTTCAACCCGAGCCACTATTGCCGATTACCAAGAGCAAATAGCACAAGCTAAACGCGCTTTAGTATTATTAGTGGGCGCTGATAAACTTGAAAACTTACCTACTACCTCTGTTTTACCTGAGGTTATTGAGCCGCTAAGCGCGTTACCAGAGCAAGATTTAGCGCGTCGCCCCGATTTACAAAGTGCCTATTACAATATTCAATCTAAACGTTATTTAGTGGATGTAGCTTACAAAGATTTACTGCCAAGCATTACGCTTTCGGCATCGCTTAGCGATTTAGCAACTACACCCAGCCAAGCATTATTAACCAGCCCAGTATGGAACTTATTAGGCAGTTTAAGTGCGCCCTTGTTTCAAGGCGGGGCACTTCGTGCACAAGTTGATATTGCAAAATTAAATGCCGAACAGGCGTTTTGGGAATACCAAGACACGCTACTTAGCGCCGTAAACGAAGTAGAAAACGCACTAGGCCAAGAGCAATCATTAACACAGCAGCAGCTACAAATTAGTAAAGCACTTGCCAGTGCTAAGCGCAGTTATAGCAACTACCAAAGCAAATACCAGCAAGGTTTGGTTGATATTTTAGACCTACTAACCGTGCAGCAGCAGGTGTACGACCTACAAGCTCAGCTTAGCCAAATAAATTACACCCTTTTAACTAACCGTATAGATTTAGGCCTTGCCTTGGGCCTTGGAGTATCGTCATGAAAATTTCGCCAGTACCTGTTGTTGTAACTCTTGTTGCCATTGTTTGTATAGGGCTTGCTATTTCATATAACGGCCAAAAAATGGCGCAGCAAGCAAATGGCCCAAAGCCAGAACCGGCTAAATCTGTGGCACCCAATGTATCGGTTATAAATGCTGTGCCAAGTACGTATCAAGCCTATGTTAGCGGCCACGGTGAGGCTAAAGCACACTGGGCACTTAGCTTAAAAGCACAAGTTAAGGGCGAAATAACCAATATGAGCGAGCAATTTGCTACCGGTAATGTAGTTAAAAAGGGCCAAGTGCTTGCACAAATAGATAACACCGAATACTTACAAGCAGTCGCGAGCGCTAAAGCCACATTGGCAGATGCCAAACTTGCCCTACAAGAAGAGCAAGACTTAGGAAACCAAGCAAAGCGTGAATGGCAGCGCTCGGGTGTAACACAAGCGCCAAGCTCACCTTTAGTATTTAGAACGCTACAGCTAGAAGCCGCCCAAGCAACGGCCGATAACGCCCAATACGCACTACAAACTGCGCAGCGTGATGAAAAAAACACCCATATAAGTGCGCCGTTTGATGCTGTTATTTTATCGCGCGATGTAGATTTAGGCACTTACGTAAGCATTGGCGATACACTGGCTACATTAAACAGCACCGACAAAGTAGAAATTAGCGTACCGCTTTCATTAAGCCAATGGCAAAACCTGGCAAGCGATAAGTCGGGCGAGGTTATTTTAAGTGATGTAACAACACAGAATCAGTGGCAAGGTTACATTGCTCGTTTTGAGCAGCATCTTGACGATAGCTCACGCCAGCGCAGTGTAGTGGTTGCGCTAGACAAACCTTTTGAGCAAGCAACACCATTGCTACCAGGTACATTTTTAGCGGTACAAATTGCCGGCAAAGCGCTTAACAACGTAATTAAATTACCCGCCTCAGCAGTATCGCAAGAGGGCTTAATTTGGTACGTAAACGAGCAAAACACGTTAATGAGCATTCAAGCGCAAAAACTATTTGAGCGCGGTGATTACGTTTATATCTCTCCTATTGAAGGACACACTAATTTACGTGTGGTGGCTCGCCCACTCGTAAGCTACTTAAACGATATGTTAGTAAACCCAATTGTTGAGGAGATGCCATAATGAGCCCGCATCAAGCACCGCAACTACCTAATAATACTAACCCTTTGCACGGCATTATTAGCTGGTTTGCTAACAACTCAGTGGCCGCCAATTTATTACTCATTAGCGTAATAGTTATGGGCATAATGTCGCTTTCTACTTTGCGTAAAGAGGCGTTTCCAAGCCTTGAGCCAGATACTATTTCAGTATCGGTGGTTTACGACAGTGGCGATGCCTTACAAGCAGAAGAAGGCATCGCCCTAAAAGTAGAAGAAGCCCTTGAAACCGTACCCGGTATTAAGCGCATTACCTCTACATCCGATGCCAGCGGCAGTCATGTAAGCATTGAGAAAAAAACCGATTACTCGCTTGATGAGCTACTCACCGATGTTAAAAACCAAGTTGATGCCATAAATAACTTTCCGGCAGATGCCGAAGAGCCGGTGATCGACAAAGCGCGCAGGCAAGATCACGCATTAACTTTACAATTATTTGGTGATGCCGACCGCCATACGTTGCAAAACCTAGGTGAAAAACTAAAAGTCGATTTATTAGCTAAATCGGGCATTAGCGATGTAGAGCAATCGGGCGTGCTTGACCCTATGATGTCGGTAGAAATCGACGAAGGCAAACTACAAGCCTACGGTTTAACTATTAGCGATGTAAGCGAGGTGATTAACAACGAATCATCGAGCCCGCTTTCTACTAGCTTGCGCGATAGCAATAAAATTATGCGCCTAAAAGCGGCAGACCAAGCTTACTGGCAGCGCGACTTTGCCAATATAGTGTTACTTACAACGCAATCAGGCACACAAATTAAATTAGGTGATGTAGCAACCGTTACCGACACATTCGCAGAAGATACCAACTCACTAAGTCGTTATAACCAGAAAAATGCCGTAGGCATTGAAATTTTAATGGATGAAAATAGCGATATAACCACCATAGTTGAGCAAGCACAAAGCGTAATTGATACATGGCACGAGCGGGGCTTATTACCGCAAAATGTAGAGCTTGAAAGCTGGCACGACAAAAGCACCATGATCACCGAGCGCCTATCGCTGCTTACTAAAAATGCCGTAACCGGTATTATTATGGTGTTTGTTATTTTAGCGATATTTTTAAATGTACGCGTTGCACTATGGGTTGCAGGTGGCTTGCCATTTGTATTTTTTGGCACACTGTACTTTATGACCGACAGCTACACCGCACTGACCATAAATGAAATGACCACCTTTGGTTTTATTATGGCGCTGGGGATCGTGGTCGACGATGCCGTGGTTGTAGGGGAGAGTATTTACACCACTCGCAAAAAACACGGCGACACCCTTAATAACACGATTTTAGGCACCATGAAGGTAGCTGTCCCCACCATATTTGGGGTATTAACCACGGTAGCTGCGTTTGTTGCGCTTTCGAATGTATCTGGCAATTTAGGTAAAATTTACTCACAGTTTGCGACCGTAGTGACGATTTGTTTACTGCTTTCGGTTGTTGAATCAAAACTTATTTTACCGTCGCATTTAGCCCACGTAAGCACTAAACGCCAGTTAAAGTCGGGTCTTAGTGGCTTGTGGTCAAAGGTGCAGCACGGCGCCGACAACGGCCTAACTTGGTTTAGCGATAAAGTGTACCGCCGCGTTATTGAATACTCGTTACGATTTAGATACGCCATTGTTGCCGCATTTGTGGCCTTTTTTATTCTGGTTGTTGGCATGCCTATGACCGGTGCAGTAAAAGTAGGTTTTTTCCCAAGTATTGCCGGCGATACCGTAACCGCTGAACTTGTTATGCAAAACGATGCAGCGTATGGGCAAACTAATAAAAACTTGTTAGCGCTTGAGCAAAGTGCACTACAAGCCCAGCAAAATTTAATGGATAAGTTTGACTCGCAAGAGAGCGAAATAACGAGCTTACAATTAGTGAGCAGTAGCGATACTAGCGGTACGGTAAGTGTTGAGCTATTAAACGAGGGCGACTTTACTGCAAGCGAATTTGCACAAGAATGGCAGCGCCTTGCCGGTATGCCAGAGGGCAGCAAAAAGCTACAAGTATTGGCTACACGTAAAATGGTCGATAACTTTAAAGTAGAGTTAAAAGCGTGGGATGACGAAACCGTAATGGCCGCAGGCGCACTGTTTAAAGAGCGCTTACAAAATACTGCTGGTGTTAATGGCATAGACGATAATTTAAACCCAGGTCAGCCACAGCTTAAATTTACCTTAAATGCACAAGGGCGCGCTTTAGGTATGGATACGGCGAGCCTATCAGAGCAGGTTTTACAAGCTTTTGGTGGAGCAATTGTACAGCGTTACCAGCGCGATAAAGACGAAGTAAAAGTACGTGTACGTTACCCAGAAAACGCCCGTAAAACACCAGCCGATATTATGCAATCGCGTATTAGGTTACCCGATGGCACCGTAGTACCTTTGGTTAACGTAGCCAATATAAGTAGCGAATATCAGCAAGATGAAATAACCCGCATTGATGGCCTACGTGCAATTTACTTAAGCGCACAAGTAGATAAAAACATTGTGGCATCTAACGAATTAGTTGCTAACTTAAGCCGCGACTTAGTACCTGAGCTTAACGCGCAATTTCCTAACTTAAGTATTCACTTTGCCGGAGAAGCCGAAGAGCAAGACGAAACAACAGGCTCAATGGCCACTATGTTTATAGCCGCGTTATTAGTTATTTACGTATTGCTGGCGATTCCGCTTAAATCGTACATTCAACCTATGTTGATTATGGTGGCGATTCCCTTTGGTATTGTGGGGGCTATTTTAGGCCATTGGTGGAACGACTTAACCATCAGCATACTTTCTTTAAATGGTATTTTGGCGCTCAGTGGGGTGGTTGTAAACGACAGCCTATTATTGGTATCGCGCTTTAACGAGCTGGTAAAAGATGAAGGCATGAGCACGCACGATGCCATTGTAGAGTCGTGTACAAGCCGCCTGCGCGCGGTAATGCTTACCTCAATTACCACCTATGCGGGCTTAGTGCCGTTATTAAGCGAAACCTCAATGCAGGCACAGTTTTTAATCCCTGCTGCGGCATCACTTGGTTATGGTATTTTGTTTGCCACGGTTATTACATTAATCCTTATTCCGGCATTATTAATGATTCAAATAGACATTAAGCGCTTACTTGCCAATGTGTTAGACTTTTTAAGTGGTAAACGCACCCAAGGAGCTGCCTCTTAATGATAAACGTACTACTGGTTGAAGACGACATAGACCTGGCAACAACAATTGTTGATTACCTCGATATAGAAGACATTGAGTGTGACCATGCAAGCAACGGCGTTTTGGGCTTAAATTTACTGCAAATTAATGATTATCAAATGATTATTTTAGATGTAAACATGCCCAAAATGGACGGCTTAACAATGTGCAAAACATTGCGTGAACAAGGTAAAGATATTCCGGTATTAATGTTGACCGCACGCGATAGCCTCGATAACAAACTAGAGGGCTTTGCCGCCGGTAGCGACGACTATTTAGTAAAACCCTTCGCCATGAAAGAGCTAGTAGCGCGGGTACAAGTGCTGGCAAAGCGCAAAAGTGGTGAGGCAAAACGCCTCACCTTAGCTAATTTAAATTTAGATTTAGCAAAGCGCAGTGCCGATGTAGAGGGGCAAACATTAAAGTTATCGCCCATTGCATTTAAATTGCTAGAAACCTTAGTACGCCATGCGCCGCAGCCTGTTACGCGCAGTAGCATTATGCAAGCTATATGGGGCGAAGAGCAGCCCGACAGCAACAGTTTAAAAGTGCATGTGCATCATTTGCGTAAGCAATTAGAAGCAACCACACACCAAGTTACACTTGAAACCATTCCTAGTGTGGGCTTTGCAATAACAGCAAATGAAGGGCAACCACAATGAAAATAAGGCCTAGTTTAAGGCTCTACTTTTTTGCCAGTATGGTGGTGCTTAGCTCTGCTATGGCCATTGGCTTTTCGTTTTTAAGTGTAAATTACTTTATTGATGGGCTAGATAAAGGCTTAAACGGGGTGATGTTAAAGCTTTCGCAAACCACAGAAGTAAAGCCAGGGGAAACAAAAGAGCTGGTGGGATTTAATATAGCAAGCCGCTGGGAAGACATGCCTGCGTCAATTCAGCAGCGTTTTAAAAAACCAACAGAGGTGGGGCTTTTACATAAAACAAAAGACAGGCCTTCGATGTTTTCTATGCCGCAAAATTTATTTTTTGTGGTGTATTATCCAAACCCCGAAGGCGAGCCGCGTTATATATCGCGCATTATGCTCGAAAAAGACAAACCACAATTGCTCGCTAATATAGAGCCCGAACAACGCATGCTTTGGATTGCCATTACAGGCATTGCTGCCATTGTGTTATTTGCGTTTTTTTTGTTTATGGTAATGAAAAAAATAGCCAAGCCAGTGGAGTCGTTAAGGGGCTGGGCTAAATCGTTAAACCAAACTAATCTGCAGCAAACACCGCCCGATTTTACATATAACGAACTAAACACTTTAGCCACATTAATACGCAGCAGCTTACTTTCGGCAAATGAAAGCGTAGAGCGTGAGCAGCGCTTTTTAAGCTATGCCAGCCACGAGCTGCGTACGCCAATTTCGGTTATTCGCAGTAACGTTGAGTTACTCAATCGGCTGAGCGAAAAAGCCCCGTTAAGTGATAAACAGCAGCTTACACTTGAGCGTATAGAGCGCGCCGGTTTAACCATGAGCGATTTAACCGATACGTTATTATGGCTAAGTCGCAACGAAGATCAGCAAAGTAGTCCAGAACCTGTAAACCTTAGTGATAAAATAACGACCCTGAGTAACGAGCTTAATTACCTGCTTAATGCTAAGCACGTTGAGGTGGTTTTAAACACCCAGCAAGAGAGCGTTATTACAACCGATGCTACTGCGTGCCACATTGTACTGACTAATTTAATTCGTAATGCCTACCAACATACCCAATTTGGCCAAGTACATATTACGCAGCAAGGCAGTAAAGTGACTATTGTTAATTGTAGTAAGCAGGACGAGGCCCCTAAAGCGAGCTCGCCTTCAGCAAAACACGCCAGCATAGGGTACGGACTAGGCCTGCAATTAAGCGAAAAAATAATAAAACGCCACGGCTGGGTTTACGATGTAAACGACAAGCCAGGGCGCTATGAAGTGGTGGTCGATTTTAGTTAGTTATTTGGTTAATTAGGTTTAAAAGTGCATTAAAAAAGCGGCTTAACGCAATGAACGTTAAGCCACTTTTTTGTGATTACTGAAAGGGCGTATTACTTATAATACCCATCCTCAAAATAGATCACTTAATCAAACGAATTGGTATAAATGATTACTCGGGGGCAGCTTGTTTGGTTTTTCTAAACATAAACTCAAGGGGAATGTGTAGGCGCTTTGCCCATGCGTTTTCGGTGTGATCTTCCCCCGGGAAATACTGGCTTTGCCATAGCTTTGCTGGGTATTGTTGCGCCATAAATAGCGCGTCAATTTGCGCTTGTAGCTTAGGGTACATGGCATCTAAAGTGCTGTCGCCATAATCAAAGTATACTTTTTGGTTACTCAGCTTGGCGATGTTGTTGGCAATGTAATTTTTAAACTCGGCAAATACTTCGTCGTCGTGGCTAAAAATACCTGGCCAGTGGGTCGACATACAAATAGCGCCGGCAAATTCGTTAGGGTAATTAAGTAGTGTATACCACGATATAAGCCCACCCATGCTAGAGCCACCAATATAGCGGTGCTGCGCGCCTTTATTTACGTTGTAGTTAGACTCTATATAAGGAATAACTTCTTTAACTAAAAAGCGTGAGTAGTTGTCTGAGTAAACCTTAGAGGCAAATAATTTGTGGCCTGGGTATTTTTCTAACTGGTATAGGGCGTTTTGCTTTTGTTTGCTCAAGGCCTCAAACGGTTGCTGTGGGTAGTATTCGCTGTGGCGGTTTTCTACGGCGTTTGGAATGCCTACCACAATAAATGGGCGTACTTTGCCTTGCTCTATTAATGAGCCGGCTACTTCATCTACGCGCCACTCTTGCTTGTTCCATGTGCTATTGGCATCAAACAGCATGCGGCCATCGTGCATGTAAAGTACATCGTAGGTGGTGTTTTTGCTGTAACCTGGCGGTAACCATACATTTAAAAAACGGTTTTTTACAAACTGTGATTCTATATTGTCGATCACCTCAATATGGCCCTTGCTTACTTGCACTTTGGCCGTGTTTGCATAGCTGGTATGCACTACAAATATTGATAAGCTAAACAGTAAAGCAACTAATTTCATGGTGGCGCCTTAGCATACAAAAAGTGCACTATCACAAGCTTGCAGTGTTAATTCAATGTGAATACGTATGCACTTGTATTTAAGCAACAAGTGCATACACATACAATTTATAAATCGCTGCGCCAGCCCATGCCCGACTCTTCCATAAGGCGCTCGTATACGCCCTCAATATTAAGTGGCAGCCATGCTTTATATTGCTTTAAATCTGAAAACTCATCGAGCTTAACGTTTTGTTTTATTTGCTCTAGGCTTTGCCCTGCAAGCGCTGCGGCGGTTACTTGGTTGTACAGTTGCTCTATATAACTTAAATAACGTGCAACATCGGCTTTATTACCCATATCGGCATGGCCGCCCACAAAGGTATTAAAGTCGTAATTTAAAACCGCTTGGGTTGAATTAATCATACCTTGAATATCGTAGCTCCATAGTTTTTGCCATGGCATTCTGCCAATAACTATCCAGTCGACCACAAATAATATTTTTTGTTTTTCGAACAGCATACTTACCGAGCCTCGGCCATCGTTAGGGCCGTGGTAGTTAAGTTTTAAAGTTGAGCCGCCAAGGGTAAGTATTAGTTCGTCATCAAAGGTAAGGTTAGGCATAACCGTTTTTATTTTCGTGTTTTTAATATCTTGCGCGGTAAGTTTGTGCGCAACAAAGGTAGTGTGCGTGCTTTTAAATACCTCTGCGCCGTAAATATGGTCGCTGTGATTATGGCTGTATACAACGTATTTAACGGGTACGTTATAGCGAGTTTTAATTTGCTCCTTTAACCACGTGGCAGCTTTTTTATTTAGTGGGTCGGTAACTATTGCACCTTGTGGAGTGATTAAAAATACCGAGCGGTGTCTGTCGTCAATAAAGGGTGGAGGCCACCGCCTAAATCTTCAATTTCGTAACTTTGCGCCATAAAACCTGTAAATAGTAGGCTGGTGGCAAGTAGTGTTTGTATTAAGCGAAGCATGCACAATCCTGTTTAATGTTCTATGGGTCTGTTGACCTTTGCGGATTAAAATTTGTTCAAACTAGGGGC
>CERR01047453.1_pt1 | contig 47131 bp, 41 predicted proteins | sample 530841 | NCBI WGS metagenome assembly CERR01 (sample SAMEA2621021, study PRJEB7988) | marine metagenome | biome: marine biome (ENVO:00000447); feature: surface water layer (ENVO:00002042); material: "saline water (ENVO:00002010), including plankton (ENVO:xxxxxxxx)" | depth 5 m | reverse complement strand
CATAACATGGCAAGCGCCATTATTTGCAGCGCCAAGCCAAAGTTCATGGTTTTATTAAGGCCTAAATGAGCCCCTAGCCAACCGCCCACTAAATTGGTGATCACACCAAAAATTTCGTAAAACAAAAACAGCATGGCAATGGCCAGCGCACCATACCCTAACTGATGAAAATGCAGCACCACCAGCATACGTAGTGCGCCATCGGTTAAGGTAAATGCCCAGTAATTACCGGTAATTATTAAATACTGTTTTATTGCTGTAGGTAAATTAGCGAGTTGCTCAAACATGGTTAACGCCCTTAAAACCTTTAATTAATGGTTAAACCAAGTCACTTTTAGCAACTTTAAGCATAAGCTCGGCAGTACGATTAGCGTAGCCCCATTCGTTATCGTACCAAGCGTATAATTTAAGCTGGGTATTATTAATAACCATGGTAGAAAGCGCATCAATAATGCTACTGCGTGGATCGGTTTTGTAATCAATCGATACCAGCGGTTTTTCTTCGTAACCTAATACGCCAGCAAGCTCGTTTTTAGACGCCTGAGCAAACCACTCATTCACCTCAGCGGCAGTTACACCACGCTCAAGCTCAAATACACAGTCAGTAATAGATGCGTTAGTTAAAGGTACGCGCACGGCATGGCCATTTAACTTACCTTTTAGCTCAGGGAATATATGCGTAATGGCTGTTGCACTACCGGTTGTGGTAGGTATTAAACTTGTCCCGCATGAACGAGCACGACGTAAGTCTTTATGTGGCGCATCAATAATAGTTTGGGTATTGGTAATATCGTGAATAGTGGTCATTGAGCCGTGCTTAATGCCTACTTTTTCTTGCAGTACTTTTACAATAGGCGCTAAACAGTTAGTCGTACACGAAGCCGCAGTCACAATTTTGTGCTCATCTGGGTTATATAAATTATCGTTAACGCCCATAACCACATTTAAAATGCCGTCTTCTTTTACCGGAGCGGTTACCACAACGCGCTTAACACCTTGTGCTAAATATTGATTTAACAACTCAGTGGTTTTCATTTTACCGCTGGCTTCTATCACTACATCGCAATCAGACCAATCGGTATCGCTAATGGTTTTGTTATTGGTAACGGCAATAGTGTGTTTACCCACACTAAAGCTATTCTCGTTAGCTGTAACGCTGTGCGCTAAACGCCCGTGCACTGAGTCAAACTCTAATAAATGGGCATGTGTTTTAGCATCGCCCGCTACATCGTTTACTTTAATAAATTCTACTTCTGGCCACTCTAGTGCTGCGCGCAGTGTTAAACGTCCCATACGGCCAAAGCCGTTAATACCTACTTTAATTGTCATAATAAATACCTTTAGTAAAGTTATATCAATTTACTTAATTAACAGCAGCTTGCTGCACGCTCTGGGCGATTACCCATTGCATTGAGTCGATTTAAATCATCGTTATAAAACGCAGAATTTTCGTTTCGTGTTTGCGTTAGTACGCTAAGAGCCCATTGTGGCAGGGCTTTATTAATACTGTAATACACCCATTGATTTTGCTTACGGTCGCTCAATAGGCCACATTGCCTAAGCTGCGCTAAATGGCGCGACACTTTAGGTTGGCTCAGTTCAAGCGCAGCAACAAGCTCACACACACACAGCTCTTGCTCATGGCTAATTAATAACATGGCTTTTAAGCGTGTATCGTCGGCTAAGCATTTGTAAAATTGTAGTGGGTTGAGTTGTTCCATAGCATCCTCGTTTAGTTAGTGTGCATACAATAAAACAAAATAAGAATATATGAAATAGTGAATATACGATTTTTCGTATGTTTATTTAAAAGCCCACTTCAATTAATGTGATCTCTAGTAAATTGCAGCGCACAAAAAAGCCCAGTGGCAAACCCCTGGGCTTTTGTAGCGTTTTAGTATGGGCATACTTGGTGTGCTTTATCGCTGCTGCCATTTAAAGCCTTATGCTAACAAGGTATTTACGCAGGTCTGTGCGATAAAAAGATGCCCTACGCTTTGCTCTACTTCACGAGCAAATTCTAAATCAATAAGCAGATACGTTATACATTGTGCCTGCACAGTAGCTATTGAGGTAATTACCACTAAGTTGCAAAAGAAAGCGCAAGATGATCAAGTAATGCTCGTATTCTTGCCGGTAAGTGGCGGTTTGAAGCATACACTGCATTTAGCTCCAATATGCTTGCTTCGTAGGGTTCGAACAGTAACTGCAATGAGCCGTCTTTTACGTAAGGCTCTGTCACGTATTGTGGGCCCATGCCTATTCCTAGCCCTTGAGAAGCCATGTGGGTTACTGCTCTGGGGGAGTTAGAAGCAAAATCGCCGCTAACATTAACGGTGAACGTATTGCCATCTTCCTTGAACTTCCAGTTTTCAGGGTCGTTTTGAGAAGTTTGCAATAAACAATTGTGTGTCGCCAGCGCACGGGGATGGCTTGGTGTGCCATTGCGCTTTAAATACTCAGGAGAGGCAAAAAAAACAATACGCATATCCATTAATCTTTTAGCGATCAGCGTTGAATCCTTCAACGGCCCAAACCTCACAGCAACATCCACACCTTCATCGATAATAGCCACGTACTGATCAGACAGGTTCAACTCAACATTAATTTTCGGATGCTTGGCTAAAAATGGGGCCAGTGCATCGACTAATTTAGTACTGCCAAATGCGGTAGGTGCGGTTAAGCGAACCGTGCCAGACAGATCAGACTGTCGATGCTGAATGACATCTTCTAGCTCTTCAAATTGTTCCAACAAAGGAACGCATCGCACAAAATACGCCTGCCCAGTTTCGGTCAACGTAATACTTCGCGTAGTACGGTGGAACAACAAAGCACCGTGCTTTTTCTCTAACTGACCAATATATTTACTTGCTAGCTTAGTGCTAATGCCCAATTGTTTAGCCCCCGCGGTGAAAGATTTTTGCTTTGCCACCGCAATAAACGTGCGCATGCCGTCAAGTGTATCCATAAGAGCTCCTTATATTGCTCCGTGTAATGCTTCGCCCAATTTATGAACATTCTGTACATAGTGATTCCATAAATCAACATATTGTTCATAAGAGACTCAACGCCTAATATTTACCCATGCCACGACAGGTCAGTGGCTAACAGCAAAAGTCATCAGTTAACGATTAAATAAGGTAAATATCATGTCAAACGCCATTAAAATTCACGGTTTTCCATTATCCGGCCATGCCCACCGAGTAGAGTTATTTGCAAGTGTTGCAGGCATAGCCCATGAAGTTATTTATGTAGACTTACCCGCTGGGGAGCATAAACAAGCCCCCTTTCTGGCTCTCAATCCATTAGGTGTAGTACCAGTAATTGAGGATTCTGACGTGGTAATCCACGATTCAATATCAATCTTGATTTACTTGGCACGCAAATACGCACCTTCATATATTCCGCAAGATCTTGCCAACGAAGCTGAGATGCATCGTTTTCTTGCCATGTCAGCAGGAGAGATATCCTACGGTCCTGGTGCAGCGAGGTTAATTAATGTTTTCAACTCGCCGGTTGACCCTGTTTTCGCTAAAGAAACAGCAGCAAAAGCCCTAACAAAACTGGAACAGCAACTCAATGGCAATGACTTCTTGGTGGCAAATAAAGTGAGCTTGGCTGATTTTGCGATATACAGCTATGTCGCCCACGCTCCCGAGGGGGATGTATCTCTTGACCCATATCCGAATATACGTCGCTGGTTATCTAACGTAGAAGGGTTAAGCGGTTTCGTTCCTATGCAGGCTACAAAAGCGGGACTGGTAAAGTAAGTATTTGTTAAAGCGGCTCTGCCTTTCAATGAATAGGTTTGAGCCCGACATTCTTTTGCATCACCAGTTTAATATTTTTGGCAAATGCTTTTCCGGCGCACTGCGCTAATGGAGTCATTATGAACACACACATTACTTCAAGTGCTTTTCACGAAGGTGAACAGCAAATGCAAAGACGTGCCGGAAGTTACGAAAAAATGCGTACTATTGGCCGCCGCGCGATCCGCGAATTTATGCCAGATCAGCACAGGCAGTTTTTCCAACAACTGCCGTTTATGGTGCTGGGTAGTACATCAGATAAGGGGCAACTTTGGGCGTCAATTTTGCCTGGAAAGCCCGGCTTCGTGCAGTCCCCTTCCCCGACTCAGCTCACAGTAAACACCCCAATTTTATCAGGTGATCCATTAGCAGCAGCAATCACACAAGGTGCTCGATTGGGTTTATTGGGGTTAGAAATGTCGACCCGGCGTAGAAACCGCGTCAACGCTTGTGTTACCAGCGCAGCGAACAACCAGTTTGCTTTAGAGGTTGAGCAATCTTTTGGCAATTGTCCGCAATATATTCAAACTCGCGACCTTCACTTTATCCGTTCGCCAGATGCGCCATACAAGGCCCCGCGCGCTGAAACGTTTTTTGAACTAAGTGATAGCCTAAAGGCCTTTATCCGCCAAGCGGATACGTTTTTTGTTGCCAGTTCTGCGGGTCACGAACCTGCAAACGAAGTAAACCGTCAGGTATCTGCCCGTAATGCTATGGGGGTTGATGTGTCACACCGTGGTGGCATGCCAGGTTTTATAAAGGTTGACGAAAACACCCTCACCATTCCTGATTATGCAGGAAATAACTTCTTCAATACGCTGGGAAACTTCTTAGTCAACCCCAAGGCAGGGTTATTGTTTGTTGATTTTACCAGCGGCGATGTTTTTATGTTAACCGGCACGGTTACCTTGCTGGCGAGTGACTCACCGATAATTAAAGGGTTTCAAGGTGCGCAGCGCGGCTGGCAATTTACCCTAACCCAAGGGGTGACATTAAAAGCGGCACTGCCATTTCGCGCTCAATTCGACAGCTATTCTCCCAATTCTGAAGCAACGGGTACTTGGTCACAGGCAGAAGCAATCGTTAAAGCACAAGCTAAACGCAACCAGTGGCGCGCATTTACCGTCAGTAAAACCGAAGACGAGAGTAGTACAATCCGCTCATTTTATTTACAGCCTAAAGATGACTCTCCCGTACTGCCATTTTCCCCAGGGCAACATTTAACCCTGCGTATTAAGCAGCAAAATACTGAAAACTGGCTTGTGCGCAATTACACTGTATCCAGTGCCCCAACGCAAAGTGGTTATCGTATTTCAGTAAAACGTGAAGAGTATGGTCTGGTATCAAGTACCTTGCATTCTCGAATATCGATTGGCAGTGAAATACAGATTAAAGCACCAAGCGGCCATTTTTTTATCGATAACACACAACAGCGCCCAGCCATTTTAATAGGTGCGGGTGTGGGCATAACGCCAATGGTAGCCATGGCTAATGATGCAGTTAATGAAGGTATACGCACTCGCTATATCCGCCCAATGGCAGTTATTCAAGCGGCCAAAAACAGTGAGCAACGCGCTTTTTATGCAGAACTGAGCAACATTGCTAAGCGAAGCGCTGGGCGTATTCAGTATTATTCTGTGTTAAGTGATATTCACTACGCTCAGACAGAGAGTTCTGCGGCGTCGAACGATTACACTTCCCAAGGGCGAATTAGCCAAAGCTTGGTAATGGACGTACTCAATGCAATGGCCACAGAGCATAGCGTCGATTTCCCATCGCTGTTCGACAAAGACTTTTATCTGTGTGGCCCTCAGGGATTTATGCAAAGTATGTATGACTTACTGATCGGCATTGGGGTAAAAGATCAAGATATTCATGCCGAAGCGTTTGGGCCATCATCTTTAGCACGCCAATCAGCAGATACCAGCAACCACGCTGAGCTAGAGGCCGAATCTGCCGTGATAAAGTTTGCCCACTCGGGTATTGAACAAAGCTGGAATAAAGGTGATAGCCCCTTGCTAGAGGTGGCCGAAAGCAAAGGACTTACGCCACCATACAGTTGCCGCAGCGGCCAATGTGGCTCATGTGCGGTTAAACTAAAAAGTGGTGCTGTAACGTATCGCACCAAGCCAAGTGCGCATATTGACCCATCAGACGTATTGTTATGCTGCGCTGTGCCAGCGAAAGATTGCGACACTGTTATATTAGATTTGTAGCTCAATTAAACAGGCTAATATTCAAAGTCACTTATTGATGAAACCTATACAAGTTATTCAACGTTACTTTACCCAAAGAGGATTTAAACATGAGTACACGCCCACCACTGCCCCCTTTTACCCGCGAAAGCGCCATCGAAAAAGTGCGCCTAGCAGAAGATGGCTGGAACAGCCGTAACGCTGAAAAGGTATCACTTGCTTATACAGTGGATACCAAATGGCGTAATCGCAGCTCTTTCGTGAACAGCCGCGAAGAAGCCGCAGAATTTTTAACAAGAAAATGGGAAAAAGAATTGGAATATAGGCTGATAAAAGAGTTATGGGCTTTCACTGAAAATCGTATTGCCGTGCGTTACGCGTATGAGTGGCACGACGACAGCGGCAACTGGTTTCGCTCCTACGGCAACGAAAACTGGGAATTCGATGAAAACGGCTTAATGCAAAACCGCTTTGCTTGCATCAACGACTTACCCATCAAAGAATCAGAGCGCAAATTTCACTGGCCCCAAGGGCGCCGCCCCGACGATCACCCAGGACTGTCGGAGTTAGGGTTGTAAGCACACCCAATACAGGCGATACAGACGATAAAGTTTGCCCTCTATCGGCGTTCTTGCAGAACGCCTTAACCCTTTTCATCCTCCCAACATTTTTCAGCATTAAAGAGCTGCTTACTTAATCATTGCAAGACAAATACAGCTGTGTCAGTTGCTGGTATATGGGTTAATTTAATCATGCTGTTTTCATATATTTATAACGTTATTTTTTAATAAACTTTGCATACAAAAAAGCCCAGTGGTAAACCACTGGGCTATTACAATGCTAAGTAATCAGTTAATTAAATAACCGAAAGCTCAACTTCAATATTACCGCGTGTAGCGTTTGAGTATGGGCATACTTGGTGTGCTTTATTTACCAGCTCTTGCGCTGCTGTTTTATCCATATCACCGAGTGATACTGCTAATTTAACTGCAATGCCAAACCCGCCTTCAATCGCGCCAATAGATACTTCAGAGTTAATGTGTGTATCACTTGGTAGCGCAATTTTTTCGCTACTGGCTACAAATTTTAGTGCACCAATAAAGCACGCTGCATAACCAGCTGCAAATAATTGCTCTGGGTTTGTGCCTTGTCCGTCGTCGCCGCCTAGCCCTTTTGGGGTTGATAAGTTTACATTTAAACGGCCATCGTCTGATTTAGCTACACCTTCACGACCACCGGTTGCAGTTGCTTTTGCTGTGTAAGCAACGTTTTGTAATACATTCATAGTGAACTCCAAAGTTTATCAATTAATTTAATTTGCATGCAAAATAATAGGTCAAGTAATTAGAGATTGCAAATACTTTGCATGCAAATTAAAATGTTTTTTGAGTTGAAGGTATTAACGCACTAGGAGTTGGGTATGTCATTTGAGCAATTAAAATTAAAAAATCAGCTTTGTCATAGGTTATATATGGCATCAAATAGCATTGCACGTGCTTACCGTGAGCCTTTAGCTGCACTTAATTTAACGTATCCGCAGTATGTAGTAATGATGGCGCTGTGGGAGCAAGACAAAATAACCATAGCGCAGCTAATAGATAAAACCGCTATTGATGGTGGCGCTATGACCCAAATACTCAAAAAAATGACCGAAAAGTCTCTGCTGGCTGTTATTAAAGATGAGCACGATAAGCGTAAGCGCCTAATTCAGCTTACCCAAAGTGGGCAAGCCCTTAAAAACGAAGCCGCTGATATTCCAAAAAATATATTATGTAAGTTTGAAAGTGTAGACCCCACACAAGCCAAACAGCTAATGCAGCTGCTTGATTTAGTAATAAGCGATTTAACAACTAAAAACGATGATGAGTTAGCCCACTAACGCGGTTATTTTTTGTTGAATAAACGCCCTAAATGCGCTGATCACCGGTGTCATTTGGCGTCGGTCGGCGTACATCATATAAAGCGGTAGCGGATCGCTTTGCCACTCGGGGCATAAATGAACGAGCTGCCCGCTTGCTAAATCATCAATTACATCTAAGTACGACTTATACGCAATGCCTTTGCCCTCTAGCGCCCAGCGCCTAACCATTTCGCCATCGTTAACTATGTGTTGGCAATTTAGCTGCACTTTTTGCACTGCGCCATTTTTATAAAATCGCCACTCTTTAAACACTTCGCCAAAGCGCATAAAGGTAATGGTGGTGTGCTGCGTTAAGTTAAGTGGATGTGTAAGCAATCCATTGTTTGCTACATATTCAGGAGAGGCCACTAAAATACGCGTATTATTTAAAAAAAGTGGCGCTGCAATTAACTGCGAATCTTTTGGTACACCAAAGCGCAGTGCAATATCAATTGATTGGCTGTAAATGTCGCTTACTTCGTCACTTAAGTGCAATTTAAGTTTTACATGCGGGTAGTGTGCTAAAAACTCATTAAGCCATTCACTTAGTTTATTGCGCCCTAAGTCGCACGGGGCCGATACCTGTAGCGTTCCCGTTACTTCGCCCAATGCGGTTTGTACTGCAGCTACCCCTTGTTGAATAAGCGAAAGAGAGTCTTTGGCGTAACTTAAAAACTGCTCCCCTGCCACACTTAAGCGTAAGCTGCGAGTAGAGCGAATAAACAGCACGTTTCCTAAGTCTTTTTCTAGGCGCTTAATAGCTGCACTTACCGCCGCTGGGGTTTGCTCGTTTTGTCGTGCAGCTTCAGAAATACTAGCGCAACTGGCTACATCTATAAAAGTTTGAATATCGTTAAATGATCGCATATTTTCAATTAAAATTTGAAAGTGCTTTAGTTTTTCATGTCTTTTTCTATTTTTCAACTGAGCTATAGTGCTTATAAGTTAAAAACACTTGGTTAAAATCATCAGGAACGCACATGAAAGCATTTGGCTACACCAAAAACACTAAAACGCTTACAGCAAGCTCTATACAAGCAATTGAGCTTGATACCCCAACTGCCAGCGGGCACGACCTACTTATTGAAGTAAATGCTATTTCGGTAAACCCTGTAGATACAAAAATACGTGCAAATGTAGCGCCAGAGCAAGGCTACAAAGTATTAGGCTGGGACGGTGTAGGCGTTGTAAAAGCCGTTGGCGAGTCGGTATCGTTATTTAATGTGGGAGATCGTGTATTTTACGCTGGCGATTTATCGCGCCAAGGCAGTAATGCGCAATTTCAATTAGTTGACGAGCGTATTGTAGGCCGTGCGCCTAAAACATTAACCGACGCACAAGCCGCAGCGCTGCCGCTAACCAGTATTACCGCCTACGAAATGCTGTTTGATCGCCTGCAAGTGCCTAAAAATAAGCAAAATACTCAACAATCTATTTTAGTTATTGGCGCCGCAGGTGGCGTTGGCTCTATTTTGGTACAGCTTGCCAAGCAACTTACGGGGCTAAACGTAGTAGGTACTGCATCGCGCGAGCAAAGCGTAACTTGGCTTAAAGAGTTAGGAGCGGATCATGTGCTTGATCATACTAAAAACTTAAACGAGCAGCGCCTAGAGCTTGGTTTAGCTGAGTTTGATTACGTTATTAGCTTAACCCATACCGACCAATACCAAGATCAAATAGTAGAGTGTATTAAACCGCAAGGTAAATTTGCGCTAATAGATGACCCTTCATCGTTCGATATTTTAAAATTTAAGCGTAAGTGTATATCGGTGCATTGGGAGTTTATGTTTACCCGCTCGCTATTTACTACCGCCGATATAACAGCGCAGCACACCTTACTTAATGAAATTAGCGAGCTGATAGACGCAGGTACACTTAAAACCACGCTTGGGCAAAATTTAGGCCCAATTAACGCGGCTAATTTATATAAAGCACATCAAATTTTAGAATCGCACACCTCACGCGGTAAACTTGTTTTAGAAGGCTTTTAAGCATGAACCAGATTAAAAAAATACTTTTAGCAGCAGCCTGCAACACCGCATTTTTAACCAGCATTGCATTTGCTAATACCCAACCTACGCACACCGATTTAAAAACAGTTGCTACATTTGATGCACAACACCCACCGGGTAATATTGCTATTACGCCATCGGATCGTAAGTTTTTATCGGTACATGGTTTTTACGGCCAAAAACAAAAAATTATGGAGCTATTAAGCGATGGCACCACCAAACCCTACCCTAATGAAGAATGGGCATACGCGTACAAAAACGGTAAAGGGTTTTACGACGTACTTGGCATAAATGTATCAGCCGATGGCGTGTTATGGATGCTTGATACATCAGGCCCTGATCATGCTGGGCGTTTAGTCGGTTGGGATACCAACAAAGAGCAGCTGCATAAAATAATTTATTTAGCTAAACCCACCATTACCGACACCTCGTTTTTAAACGATTTAGTTATCGATAATAAACACGGCGTTGTATACATTGCCGACACCGCACAAGGCAGCCAAGCCGCTATTATTACCGTAAATTTAAAAACAGGTGAGGCGCGCAGAGTCTTACAAAATAGCCCATACACCACAGCCGAAAACATCGACATGGTCATTGAAGGGCGCACTATGAAACTAGGCGGCCAACCAGCACGTTTAGGCGTAAACCCAATCACGCTCGACCCAAGCGAACAGTGGCTTTACTTTGGCTCTATGTCTGGCACATCGGTTTACCGTATTGCCACAAGCGATATTAACAATAAAAGCCTGAGCGCAAGCGCCCTTGAAAGTAAAGTAACGCGTTACGGCACTAAACCAATTTCAGATGGCATTATTGTTGATGGCGGCGGTAATGTGTATGTTACCGACATAACCAACGGCGCAATTGGTGTAGTAAAACCAAGCGGTAAATACCACGTATTATTTAAAGACGAGCGCTTAAGCTGGCCTGATGGCTTTAGTTATGGCGCCGATCATAAAATATATTTTACCGTAGATGAGCTACACCGCTCGCCAGTATTAAATAACGGTAAAAATGCCAGCCAAGGAAAATTTAGTGTGCTGTCGTTCGACCCACTAGTAAAGGGTAAAGTAGGGCGCTAAATACAGCGTATAAACCATACGCCACGCACCCGCTGCGTGGCTTTTTGATGCAACTTTTAAGCCTTTTAGCCCCAAAGTGGTGCTAAGCGCTCAAAAGTTATTTTTAGTGTTTTAATAAATATCTGATTTGTATTCATAAAATATTCAATTAACAGTTGGCATAATTCTTTCAAAGTACAGATGTGTTCAGTGAAACTTTCAAGGAAAATACCATGGCTAACCTATACCACACCCTTTACCTACTATGGCGTTTAGACATTAGCGTATGGCAGGTAAACGATCCGAGCAATACCCATACTACGTGCGATAAAGAGCGAGTTTACAGCCGATAAATTTCGTATTTATAGGCTTTGCAAGCGCGGCCATTGCGTTGTATTGTTAAGTAACTAAAAACAATATGATTGGAACGTGTATGCACGCCTTAGAAGTAAATTTTGATGGCTTAGTTGGCCCTACTCACAACTATGCGGGTTTATCGTATGGTAACGTTGCCTCGTTAAATAATGCGGCAAGTTTTTCAAACCCTCAAGAAGCTGTGTTACAGGGCCTTGAAAAAATGAAAGCCATGCACGACAAAGGCCTAACACAAGGTGTGTTTGCGCCCCATGCACGCCCCGATTTAAACGTACTACGTCGCTTAGGTTTTACCGGCAACGACTCGCAAGTTATTCATAAAGCATTTAAAGCCGACCCTATTTTATTGCGCGCGTGTTACTCGGCCTCTGCAATGTGGACTGCCAATGCCGCTACTGTTTCTCCATCGCCAGACACCCTCGATGGCAAAGTGCACTTTACCTCAGCTAATTTAAACAATAAGTTTCATCGCTCCTTAGAGCCTGCTACAACTACCCGCTTACTAAAAGCCATGTTTAATAACGATAGCTACTTTGCACACCACACGCATTTACCCGATCAGGGCTTTTTTGGCGACGAAGGCGCGGCTAACCACACCCGACTTTGCGACAGCCACGGCGAGCAAGGCCTAGAAATGTTCGTATTTGGCGCAAGTGCCTTTAACAGCCAGTTACCAAAACCGGCTAAGTTTCCTGCAAGGCAAACACTAGAAGCCTCAGAAGCCATTTGCCGATTACATAATTTAAAAGAATCGAGCCAAATTTTACTGCAGCAAAATCCAGATGTTATAGATCAAGGCGTGTTTCATAACGATGTAATTGCAGTAGGTAACGCAAACGTATTGCTTTGCCACCAGCAAGCATTTTTAAACCAACACGATGCCCTGCAAGAAATTCGCGATGCCTACACCGGCAGCAAACAGCTATACATAATTGAAGTACCTACCGATAAAGTAAGCATTAGCGATGCAGTAAGCAGTTACTTGTTTAATAGCCAATTAGTAAGCCTAGATGATGGCTCAATGCTATTAGTAGCGCCACAAGAGTGCCAACGTAATAGCGCAGTAAACGCCTACATTGAAGAAATGATTTTAGCGGATAACCCAGTAAACCAAGTGCAGTTTTTTGACCTGCGCCAAAGTATGCAAAATGGCGGCGGCCCTGCCTGCTTACGTTTACGTGTAGCCCTTAACCAACAAGAGCTAAGCGCAGTAAACCCAGAGGTTATTTTAACCGATACTAAATACACACAGCTTTGTGACTGGGCAAAACGTAACTACCGCGATAAGTTAGGCGCAAGCGACTTTGCTGATTCAGCCCTACTTACCGAAAGCTACCAAGCACTGGATGAACTCACCCAGCTGCTTAACTTAGGCTCAGTGTACGACTTTCAATTAGAAGGTTAATACTCGTCAGCAAAAAGCTGATACAAAAATAGCGAGCCAAGGCTCGCTATTTTATTTGTGCTTATGCTAATAGTGTTTAAAGGTTTTTTATACCAATTCGCTTTATTAAGTGATCTATTTTGAGGCTGGAAAAACGTGTTGATAACTAGGCAAAAAATTCGTTATTTAGTTGTTCTAAATGAGAATTTTTTAACGCAGGTAGCGACACGTTTAGCCCCGCAAAATGATTAAGTATTATTGCGGATTGGTATTAACCGTTATTGCCGATGCCATCGACTCAGATATATGCAGCGTTCGCTGCGGAAACGGAATACTCAGCCCCGCGCCTTCTATGGCCTCTTTAACGCGTTTATTTAAATCCCACACGGTTTGCCAGTAATCGCCATTTACAGCCCATGCACGTAATTGAATATTTACTGCGCTTTCGCCTATTGAGGTAACCATTACTTTAGGCGCTGGCTCTGCGAGTAATCGGCTTTCTGATGCAGCTAATTCTTTAAGTACATTTAAGCCTACATCAATAGAGTCGGCGTACGAAATACCCACCACTATATCCATGCGCCTTTTACCGTTGCGGGTAAAGTTTTTAATGTTGCCGCCCCACACTTTACCGTTAGGCGATGCGATATAAAGGCCGTCGGTGGTTTTAAAAATGGTCGTAAATAAGTTTATTTCGTTCACTGTGCCAAGCGTGCCGCTCGCATCTACAAAGTCGCCTATTTTAAATGGCCTAAGTATTAATAACATAATGCCGGCTGCAATATTACTTAAAGTGTTTTTAAGCGCCAAACCAATCGCTAAACCCGCCGCGCCCATTAGCGCTATTAAGCTTGCCGTATTAACGCCAAAAATATCTAATATAAACAGCCCAGCAATTATGTAAACTAAATACCCCGCAATGCTCGATAAAAGCGGCAGTAGCGTTTCGTCTACTTTTTTTAATGGCGACTTAGAATTTTTAATCGCTTTTTTTACCGAACGCGCAATAAGTGCACTCGCAACTAAAATAGCCAAGGCTAATACCACTTTGTAACCTAAAGTGATGATAGTTTCTGAATGGCTTTGCCAAAACACAATAAGTTTATCTTTCATACATATTCCAACTATGGGCTGATTATCAGCAAGAATTAAATCTATACACTTCAAAAGAAGTGGCGGGAGTATATAGTAAAAATTTTAAAGCGATAGCATTAAAATAAGTGGAAGGTGTGCCTATATCAGCAAATTAATTTAGCAAAGTTTTTCTTTTTTCGCTTAAATTTTCACACTTAAAACCTTAGTGCTCACAAACTAGTTAACCTATGGCGTACATACTTTTGTTCAAAAATGCGCAAAGTAAAATAAAGATTAACTTCAAGTAACTATTCTAAAAACCAGTTCAATCTAAATTCAGCTTAGCCCTTCTACAATCCGCTTTATAAACTAAAGGAGTAAATCATGAATTTTAAATCAACATTAGTCAGCAGCGCCGTTCTTTTTGCATTAGCCGGGTGTGGCTCTTCAAGTGATGACAATGACACAACACCGCCACAATCTAGCGACAAATCAACCTTTAGCCTTGGTGTGTCAGATGCGCCGGTTAGTGGTTTAAAAGCGGTTAACGTCGTGTTTGATTCAATCACTATTAAAACACAAGGCGATGAAGAATTTAGTTTTGAAACCCGAAGTGAAGCTGACGCATCTCAACCACAAATGGTTAATTTGCTCGATTACACCGGGGACGATGTTTTTGAGCTGCTTGACGATCAAGAAGTGCCAGCAGGCGAATACTCGTGGATCCGCGCTCAAGTTATAAATGGCGATACTAATAACCTTAGTTTTACATCTCACGTAGTATACGAAGACGACAGCATTGCTCCGCTCGTGGTAAAAAGAAAAGGGAATGATGGTGTAGGCGAAATACAACTCGATGGCTTTACACTTAACCAAACTGATAACGACTTTGTTTTAGAATTTGACCTAAAAAAATCGCTGGTCGATCCCCAAAATAATGAGGAGCTCTTTTTAAAACCTAGAGGCGTACGATTACAAAATCTTTCTGAGTCACAAGAAATTGAAGGCACAGTAAGCCAAGCGCTTATTAATAACTGTGAAACAGATAATATCGCCACTGCTGCTGCAGATTCAACGTTTGGACACGCCGTATATTTATATTCATCAGATGCTCAAGTACCTAAAGATATATACGAAATAGATGAGCAAACCCCAGAAGATGCTCCACTTGCGACCGCAAATGTTGTATTTGATCAAGACGATAACCAATATGAGTTTGAGCTTGCTTTCATTACACCGGGAGACTACCAACTTGGCTATACGTGCACCGCACATATAGACGATGCAGAGCTAGAAGATACTGATTTCACTGTTTATCAACTTAAGCAAATTAGTGTACCGCAAACTGAGGACCTTTCAGTTAGCTTTGACGTAACACAATAAACGTATAGCGCACTTTAAGGTGCGCTTTTTTTTATAAAAAGTATAACAAAAACGAACACTCCACCTTTGCAAAAACCCATTAAAGCCACTCATCTAAGATCATCCAAATAATTCATTCGAAAAGTGACCTGCATTCAAGCCCCGTTAACCCAGAACTGGTACAGTCAATAGCACGTATTAGTTAAACCGTTCTTATCATTTTGAATATGTAAACATAGGAGAAATAATCATGGCGAAAGAAAAAGTAGTTCTAATTACAGGTGCCTCTAGTGGCATAGGTGAAGCGAGTGCAAAAACATTGGTTAATAACGGCCATAAAGTCATTCTTACCGCCAGAAGTGAAGATAAATTAGCTGAACTAGTTGAGTCATTAGGTGAAGATAACGCACTGAGTGTACCCGCAGATGCCACCGACTTTACCGAACTTGAAAACGTAGTAACAGAAGGGCTTAAAAAATTTGGCCGACTAGATGCCGCATTTGCCAACGCAGGTATGGGCGTTTCAACCGCAGGCACTGAAAAAGGCGACCCCGATGAATGGTCAACCATGATAGACATAAACATTAAAGCCCTGCTGTGGACGGCAAAAGCAACCCTGCCTCATTTACGCCAAAACAAAGGCCACTTTATATTAACCAGCTCAGCCGCTGGCCGTAAGCCAATAAAAGGCTCTATTTACGGTGCAACTAAATGGTTTGCTTACGGGTTTGGGCAAAACTTGGCTGAGGAAATGAGCGAGTGGAACGGCCGCTGTACCACCATAGCCCCTGGCATGGTAAACACCCCATTTTTTGATGAAGCTAAACCCGACAAACTCGACCCGCAAGATGTAGCCGACGCCGTACTGTTTGCCATTGAAGCAAACCAGCGCAACAACGTGCGCGAGATTTATTTAATGCCGACTAATTAACGTTGTTTGGTTAAATTTGAGCTGTCAGGTTTAATGCCAATGGCGTTAAACCTGACGGTTTTTTAATAAATACTGGCTGGATAGGATGAATAATTCAAGATGGGTGTCTTGTTTATTTATCTTGTTTATTTAGTAATGGTAACGGCACGAGATAACTGTAATTGCTGTATCATCCACGGCATATACCAAACGATTTGTATCATCTATTCTACGAGACCAAAAGCCTGAAAGATTTTCTTTGAGGGGTTCCGGTTTTCCAATCCCATCAAATGGAGAACGCTTAACATCAGCAATTAGCTTATTTATACGTTTCAAGGTTTTCTTATCTTGAGTCTGCCAGTAGACGTAACTATTCCAAGCTTCATCAGTCCATGATAATAACCTGTTACTCATCAATAAGTTCTCGTGGAGTCGTTTTGCCCGCTTTATACTGCGCAATTGAACGGTTTAAATGTTCAGCGTTCGCTGGAGAGCGAAGTAAATGAACAGTTTCCATAAGGCTGTTGTAGTAATCTAATGACATTACAACCGCATCTTCAGTGTCACGACGAGTGATTACTGTCGTATCTGCATCATTAATTACATTATCCAAAACGGCTTTTAGACTATTTCGGGCTTCGGTAAAAGACACTATTCTCATTTTGCACCTCACTTGTACATTATATAAGACAAGTTTAGCTGGAAAATTATCACATGTACAGGATACTGTGCATTACTTTGTTGTGGTAGCAAATTTCTAAATAAAGCGCACAGATATATGGGCTAAAACCAAGGCTACTTTATATTAACCAGCCCAGCTGCTGGCCGTATGCCAATTAAAGGCTCTATTTACGGTGCAACTAAATGGTTTGCTTACGGGTTTGGCCAAAACTTAGCTGAAGAAATGAGCGAGTGGAATGGCCGCTGTACCACCATAGCCCCTAGCATGGTAAACACTCCATTTTTTGATGAAGCAAAACCCGACAAACTCGACCCACAAGATGTGGCCGACGCCGTACTATTTGTCATTGAAGCAAACCAGCGCATCAACGTGCGCGAGATATATTTAATGCCGACTAATTAACGATGATTGGTTGAATTTGAGCTTTCAGGTTTAATGCCAATGGCGTTAAACCTGATGGTTGTCTTTATTAGATGTTGGTAGTCAAAAATAAAGCAAAGGTATTGTATATTTAAACGTTTTGTTAGGAATCTATGATTCCGTGACTAACTAGATAATCATACCCATCGCTAGTGACCGAATATTTATTAAGTATATCAGACTTAACTAGCCCCATTGATTCAGCTTGACTCAAATACCTTTCTAATTTTAGCCGATGCATGTCACTAAAATTTTTAATTTCCCCAATGCTTAAGTCATCATATTGACTCTTTTCAAATGCTTTAGATAAAACGACCATTGATGCTTTTACGCCGTCTGCGGTTCTATCAGGCTTAGACCCCTGCAATGGCCTAAATGGGTTTGTTCCAATTTCAGGTTTTTCATACAAAGGGGCATCAAGAAGAGTCCTCAACAACTCATCAAGTGAATATTCAACCTCTGAGTCATTAGAAAAGTTTATATAAAGCTTTGATCGCAAGAAGGTAGGAAGAGTCGGTGAAGATGACTGACGAACTACAGGAATGATAATATTGCTATCAATTCTTTGCAGCAATGAGGCTGTTACTATCATTTTCTCATAACCAACCCCTCCCTTACCTGCATTAGCTTTTGAAACATAAGTTTCTGAACACACAATAATAACGTAATCACATTTATCTAATTCAGTTTCCATGAAGTGTGGCAGATCATCGCCTGGCCTTAAATCCCACTGATCGAGAACTGTATCAATTCCACGACTTCGTAAAGTGGTAGCAAAATCTAAAACCCAACTTTTGTGTTCAGCAGAGTCATGAGAATAAGAAATAAATACTCTAGGTGGTGTCATTTAATTAAATGCTCCTCATTAATTAGGGCTTGATCCATAAGCGCGATTTTCAGCATCCGGCTTTCTTGACTTGTTAGAGCTTTTACTTGATGTAACACCTTGATCACTAATGACATCTAAGAATAATTTTTTCATTGCATTTGGTCTAGCAGAAAATATTTGGTAACCACCTATAATAAGCGAAAGAACAACAGCAATAATTGATATCCAAAATGACATTTTTGAATCCCCCAGATATTCATCTACTAATATATTTTTCTCATGTAGCTCGTCCGCCAGATTATTTATGTCATTTACTATATCTGGATATGAGTCACCTGTTTTAATTCTAATATTTTCGAAGTAGTCTTTTTGTCCAACTTGAAGTTTATCGAATGGGTTAATTTCTTCATATTCACTAATAATTGGCTCTAATATTGGCAGAATATCTTGCTTTGATTTTCTAAATGCATTCACCCTTATGTCACTTAATACAACCGACAACGGTATATCCACGTTATAATAATCATCTCTATTAGAAAAAATGACTTTTAGTACATTTTCTGTTGATTGAGTTCTTGAAGCTTGCCTTATCGCTTCTAAATCTCCTCCATTCACTATTATTTCTTCAATGTCTTTCTGAAGAACTATTTTTTCTACGAACTTTTTTTCCTCTACTAATATAAGAGAAAGAGATGTCATTATCGAAAGTAAAGGCAATAAAAGAAGAAGTAAGTAAACGCGTTGCCTTTTGCTTCTTTGCTCAATCCGTTCTAAAACAGCTTTTTGATAATGAAGCCTTCTATTTCGCTCTTTGATAGCAGAGTCACTCTCCATGTCTTCAAAATCATTTACCATTTAAAATTTGCTCCATTTACAGTGAAGTTCCAACAATTCAAACTAAGACATTTGTCATTTTGCAAAGCAGTAAATGTCCCTATTTTATACTGATTTCATCCTAGCTATAAAATAAATAACTGTAAACAAATAGTTAGCTTCACCTTACTTTTCCTAAATGTAGCAAAACCCCAAAATGGTGGAGATCAGTAATATCAGACATATAGCTGTGTAGTTGTATTAGTTGATTATTAATTATTAATTAATAAATCATATTTTAAATACCTGAGTTTAAACCAGTAACGCATACACCCATTAACCCGTAAACTTGTAACCTGTTATTGCTTATAAAATTAGTTAAAAATCACAATCTACTTCTATTGAACCCTTTGTATTTTTACTCCATATTAGCTGAACTACTTTTCAATTATTAGGCTGTTATGTCACTTTTAAAATTTAGCCAAGCACTTATTTTTACCCTTGCAAGTACCCTGTCGCTTACAAGCTATGCGGCGCTTAATAAAAACGAGCGTGAAATAGTAAAACAAGTTGAGCAAAACATGCCGCAAGCGCTTAAAGAAATAGAACAAGCGGTAAACATTAATAGCGGCTCACTAAATATTGAAGGCGTAAAAAAGGTAGGCGCGCTTGCAAGCGAGCAATTAAAAGCCATTGGTTTTGAGGTTGAGTGGCTAGATGGCAGCGCGTTTAACCGTGCAGGGCATGTATTAGCAACCCATGAGAGTAATGATCCCGATGCAATAAAAATACTGATGATCGGCCATCTTGATACCGTGTTTGCTAAACACGATAACTTTACTACCTATAAACAAATTGATGAACACACCGCCAGAGGCCCAGGTGTAGCCGACATGAAAGGTGGTAACACTATTATAATTACCGCACTTAAAAGCCTGCAAGCGCTCAATTTACTTGAAAACGTAAGCGTAAAAGTGCTGCTTACCGGCGATGAAGAAAGCAGCGGCCGCCCACTTAGTTTATCTAAAAAGGCGATTGTTGATGGCGCAATTTGGGCTGACGTAGCGCTAGGTTTTGAGAACGGCGATAACAATATTAAAACCGCGATGGCGGCGCGCCGTGGTTATACCGGTTGGACGTTAAATGTAACGGCCAATGCCGCACATTCATCGCAAATATTTAGTGACAATGTGGGCTATGGCGCTATTTACGAGGCGTCGCGTATTTTAAATAACTTTAGAGAGCAACTAGCTACACAACCTAATTTAACCTTTAACCCGGGGCTTATTGTAGGCGGTACAAATGCCGATTACGACAGTGCTAACTCGTCAGCCACGGCGTTTGGTAAAAGTAACGTAATTGCGCAAACCGTGCATGTAGCGGGTGATTTACGGGCGCTTTCGCCAAAGCAGGTAGAGGGCGCTAAAAAAGTGATGCAGCAAATAGTGGCTAAAAGCTTAAATGGCAGCCAAGCTGAGCTTACTTTTGAAGACGGCTACCCACCAATGGGGCTCACTGAGGGTAATAAAAAGCTGCTTGCACTGTATAGCCAAGCAAGCCAAGACTTAGGCTATAACAAAGTGGAGGCTGCAAACCCACGTAATGCCGGTGCTGCTGATATTTCGTTTGCTGCAAACCATGTTGATATGGCGCTTGATGGCCTAGGCCTCATGGGCAGTGGTGCGCACACTAAAAACGAAACCGCCGATTTAACCTCACTTAATAAAAACATCGCTAAAACAGCACTGCTTATTTACAGATTAGGGCAGTTATAAACGCAGGCTTAGCCTTTATAGGTTAATAGGCTCTAGCCGTTTGCCTGCTACTTGCAATGCAAACTTACGCAACGTTTTAAGCTGCGGGCTTTCGGTTTGCCAATAGTGCCAATACAAAGGTGTATCAATATAATATTCTGGGAATAAATCGACTAACTCGCCTTTTATCAGCGAATCTCCTAGCTGTAAGGTAGGTAATAGCCCATAACCTAGGCCTGCTATCATGGCTTGTTTAAATCCCTCTGACGAAGGGTAAATATGGGTAAACAGTGGGGCTGAGCCATTAATATCTTCTAAAAACTGGTGTTGTAGCTTGTCATACTCACTAAATACCAAGCACGGTAAATGCGCTAATTGCGAAAGCTCAGTAAGCTTATGTTGTTTTATAAAATCGGGGCTTGCAATGGCTTTGTAGCGTATGGCGCCAAGTGGGCTAACTAGGCCGCCATTAACGGGCTCGGGGGATGAGCTAATACACACCATAACCTCGCCGTCTTTCATTCTTTTATGGGCAATGGATTGATCTTCACTAATGACTTCAAAGCGTAATTTGCACGCAAGCTCTGTATCTAATACGGCGAGTGCTTCGGGCAGCCAGGTTGCAAGCGAATCCGCATTAGCAGCAAGCTTTACGCTAAGCGGGGTGTTTAAATCTGTGTGCTCGTTAAGTGCCTCTACATTAAGGGCCACTTCTAGCTGTAATACTTGCTGTAAATGATTAAGTAAACGTTTACCAAGTGCCGTGGGCGTTGGCGGCTGGGTTCTTATTAATACGGGTTCGCCTAGTTTGGCCTCAAGCTGATGAATACGCCTGCTCACCGCCGATTGGGTAATAAATAATTTTTTTGAGGCCTTTTCAAATCCGCCTTCACTTATAACGGCACTAAGCGCATTGAGTAACTGGTAATCAATCATGAGTTTTACGCATATAACAATAAATATATTCATTGGATTTGTAACAGAATACCCCCTACCCTGCAAGGCATTGGATAACAGGTTTTATTTGAGTGGATTAGAAGTATGTCGTTTTTGTCGGGTGTGATGTTAGGGCTAAGTTTAATTATTGCCATTGGGGCGCAAAATATTTGGATTTTAAGCCAATGTATGGCGGGCGCTAACCGTTTTGTTTTAGCCGCGGTTTGTATACTTTGCGACGCCACATTAATTATTGTAGGTGTATTTGCCGCTAATGAGTTAAAGCTATGGCTGCCGGGGTTATTACCGTGGTTAACGTGGGGCGGTATAGCTATGTTACTTTACTTAGCATTTGGCTCTGCGCGCAGCGCAATTAAAGGCACATCGGGGTTAAAAGTAACTCAGGTAATAAAAGTGAGCTGGTGGAAAACGGCCCTTGCGGCCTTTGCTATAAGCTTACTAAATCCACATGTTTATTTAGACACCGTATTGCTGCTTGGCAGCATTGGCGCATTACAACCCGTGCCTATGCACTTTGCTATTGGCGCTTGTGTGGCCTCTGTTATTTGGTTTAGTAGCTTAGTGTTGTTTGCGCCAAAATTAAAAAAGGTTTTAAGCTCCCCGTTTAGATGGCGCGTATTTGATAGCTGTATTGCGGTTATTTTATGTTTTGTGGCGTTTCAGTTATATAACGTGCCAAGCCAATAAGCCAAAACAGCGGTAGTTATGTATTTAACTACCGCTGTTGTTAGCCGTTTTTTAGAAGACTAAGACATTATTTTATAAAGTAATTCTCGCACTGTGGCCGGCTCAAACGGTTTATCACAAATGGCATCAACTCCTGCTTGCGCAATATTAGCTAGGTGAGTGTCGTTTGCCTCTGAGCTCACCATTAAAATAGGAATATGCGAGTAAGCATTTGAGCCACGTACAGTTTCGGTTAGTTCGCGGCCATCCATTTCTGGCATGTTGTAATCGGTAACGATTAAATCGAACGATTGCTCACTAAGGTGCGCTATGGCTTCTTTTCCGTTTTCGGCTTCTACGGGTTCGGGGATCCCCATGCCAGCAAGTACGCGTATTATGTGTTTACGAGCAAAGCGGCTGTCGTCTACTACAAGTACACGAAGTAGCGTTACATCAAAATGATCAAGATCTACTTCTTCTTCGCTTATTATATCGAGGGTTGCTTTGAGTGCGCGAGTAATGGCTTTTGCACTAAAAGGCTTAGGTAAAATAGCCAGCACACCGGATTGGCGTAGTTGCTCAAGGTACTTTTTATTACGCTCGCTCGATATAAGCATAAAAGGTTGATGTTCAGTGGCGGGGTTAAGTCTTATTTTTTGCAATAATGAGTCGGCGGTGCCGTCTGATAAGTACATCGAGCTTATTACTAGGTCTGGGTGGTAACTTTCAAGTAACGATAAAACCTGCGCTTGAGTAGCCGCAGTTTCTACTTGTTTAACACCACTTTCTGCAAGCGATTTTATTATTATTTTTTGCTGAACCTCTGAAGGCTCTACAAGTAAAATGGACAAGTTTGCTATTGCAGTTAGGTCGCTCATTCAAGTCTCTTTGGTATTGTTATAATGAGGATAATAATAACATTATTGACTCGTTAATATTATATAAAGAGATTGTAATATTTAAGAAAACATTAGCAATCTCTTTAAAATATAGCACTTTCTAATTAGATTGGATGTATTCTAATGCATTCATTTTTTTGTACGTTACGTTGCTGTGCATTATGTGAACAGGGTTAGGGTCTACCACTTCTACAGGTATGTCGTAATTACGGGCTATTTCTAATGCCATTTGGGTGATATTTACACTAAACGAGGTGCCCATAAATACAATTTTATCGGCGTTGAGCATACGCTGTTGTGCTTCGGTTATTCTGTAAAGCTCGGTGTAAAATTCATCGAACAACAACACAAAAGGCTTAAACGAATGATTAAGCTCCGGTGTTTGGTTTTGAATATTAAATAGCTCAAAAAGAGACTCATGCAGGCGACTTTCATCTACACTATCCCACGGTGTCATAAGCGGTTTAACGGCTTCGCCTTGCTCATGAAATAACGTCATTTGATCGAGCCTGCCGTGTATAGCAATGTAATTTTTGTTACCGGCTTTGCCATCAAGGCCATCTATATTTTGGGTTATTAAGTTTTTATCGCTCAGCCAATGGTGTACTTCATTCGGGCCATGGTTACGATAGGCTGCAAAACGATTGTAATACCAAGCTAAAAACTCGCGTGGATTATTTTGATACATAGCACGCGTGGCCATTTCCATAGGCGTATAGTTTTTACTGCCTATAGTCCAAAAGCCATCTTCGCCTCTAAATGTAGGTATGCCACTAGCAGCACTTACCCCTGCACCGGTAATATAAAGTGTATTCACTGTGCTACCTCGTACCCTAGTACATCGTTTATTACTTGTTGTTGGTTGTTCATACCGCCAATACGATATAAAGCCCCATTGTGCTCAAGTAGGCCACGGTGATCCATACTGCCAACAGCTACATTAGGTAATACCTGCCACGTGTTTTGCTTTATATTAAAACGCCACACATGGTTGCTCGCCGGGGCGGGCTGTTTATTGTAACCAATCCCGTTGTAGTTATAGGGGTTATTAGAGCCGCCCAGCATGTAAATATTGTTATTGTAGCTAGTAGCAGCCATACGGTAATGCGACTCCCCCGTAGGGTGGGGCAAAGTACGCCAATCTATTTTTAGCGGATTGTTGGCATTTATTGTGCCTTTTAAACACTGAGCAACACCTGCAAACGAGCGGCGAGAATCTGAATTTGCTTGGGTTTTAACGCCATCGCAAATAACAATGGTATTACCACTAATAGCAGCCGCTTGGCCAAATACTGGCTCACCTAAAAAAGGCGACCCCTGCTGCCATGTATTGTTTTTAGTATCGTAAACTTGTACTAAATTTACGTTGCCATCGTTATGCCAGCCGCTAATAAGGTATATGTAACGCTCTTTGTAGCTTAGCGCTACGCTGTCATCAACTGGTACTGGCATGCTTGCAAGGTGTTTATACGTATTGTTTTTTATATCGAAACGGTACACATCGGGGCTTGAAATTTCAGTATGATCGCTATCTACCGTGTAGCCACCAAATATATAAGCGTATTCACCTAAGCCAACAGCAGTACTGGCTAAGCGCCCCTTTAATGGCAAACTTGAAGGCACACTCGCTTGTTGCTGCCATGCGCTGTCGCCCAGTTTTAGTGAAAATACCTTATTGTGTACATCTGTGTGTTGTTTGTTTTTACCAAGCCCCATAAAACTCAAAAAATAGCGTTGGTTTTCAACAGTAACCTTAGCTACGGCATTGTTTGCAACGGGTTCGGGTAAAGCAGGAAGGCTTGCTAACGCAATAGAAAAAAGAAGGCTCATAAAAACAAATAATATAAAAGTGACTAATACACTTAGGGTAAATTATTTTGCCTGTATGAACCAGCTAACTATAAGTAATTTACCTTATTAATGGTGTGTTTAGGTGTGCTGCGTTTTACATACCATCTAATAATTAATGATATAGCCAGCAAGCTAAATTAGATAAGCGAATTTACAAGCAGCGCCTAATGTACACTGCCTTATTACTTGATTTTGTAGCTTTATTTGTTAATTTTATTTAAAAACTACAAAACTTTAATAATTTAGCGTTACGTTTTAAAACACCCTTACTACTTAGTAATTTATGCTAGTTAGCCTAATAAAGTGTACTTTTAGCAATATAAAGTATGCTAATATTTTGTGGTAACAAATGTTTTACAAAAATATATCCTGTTTTTGATTTTTGATCCCTGTGGAGAAACCTAGGTGAAAATACCTAAAAAGCTATTGTGCTCACTAATTATTGCCTCACCAATACTTGCTGCAGAACCATTAAACGACGATGACTTAGACCTTGACGCGTTAATGGGAATGGATGTTCAAGCAACTTCTGCAATGAAACGAGCACAATCGGCCTTTAACACCGCCTCTTCTATTTATGTGCTAAGCAAAGAGCAAATTACAAGTTCGGGCGCTACCTCTATTCCTGAGGCATTAAAAATGGTGCCAGGCCTTACCGTAAGACAACTTGATAACAATCAATGGGCTATTTCTGCACGCGGTGTTGCTTCACGGTATTCCAGCAAATTATTAGTAATGATAGATGGGCAAAGCCTATATACCCCCAAATTTGCAGCTGTGTATTGGGAGTCGTTGCATGTGCCTTTATACGATATTGAACGCATTGAGGTTATTCGTGGTCAGGGCGGGTTGTTATGGGGTAATAACGCAAATAACGGCGTGATCAATATCATTACTAAAAATAGCTTAGATACACGCAACACTTACGCTAAAGCAATTACAGGTAATCAAATAAATGCCGACATAAGCCTTCGCCATGGTGGTGATATTTCTGATATTGGTAGTTACAGGGGCTACTATAATACTAAAAATACCGCACCTTCTAAAAAAGGCAGCCGCATTAAACCTAATGACTTTACTAAACAGCACGCTGGCGGCTTTAGAGCTGATTTTACGCCAAGCGATGAGTGGTCAATCCTCCTGCAAGGGGATCATACTCACACAGAGCACGGCCAAAACCTTACTGGGGTAGTAGATGCGTCTAACCGCAGCCAGCAGTTTCCAACTATTGCAGATAGGCGCGATACGCGAATAATGACCCGTGTTGAGCATCGCCTTTCAGATAATGCAAACCAAATGCTGCAAATGTCGTGGCTTAAACAACATGGTGAACAACCCTATATAAATGAAGATTTTGAATCGATTGACGTTGATTATCAAATGAACTTTATTACCGGTGCACTCCAGGTAGATTGGGGGCTTAATTATCGATTTAATGATATTTCTTTTCAAGACAGCATTTTTATTAATAGCGATAAAGACCTAGAGGACCTTCATCAATACGGTGCCATGCTACAAGCGCAATACAGTGTTATTCCAGATACGTTAAACCTCATTGTAGGCACAAAAATAGAGCATAACGATTTAACCGGTTGGGAAAACCAACCCCTTGCCCGCTTTACCTATCAGCCAAATAGCGAGCATCTAGCGTGGGGTTCAATTTCACGAAGCGTGCGTATTCCTACATTAATTGAATTTAACGATAACTTTAGAGTAAATGGCCAAAAAATCTCAGACGTTATTGGCATGCAGTCGGGTATTGCTGAAATAGATCAATACCATATAGCTACATTTTTAAATGGTAACGATAACGTAAAAGCCGAAAATTATATCTCGTACGAGCTAGGCTACCGTATATCAAAGGCGGAGTGGTCTTTAGATGTTTCTGCATTTAATACGCAAGCGGATGATGTGGCCGTAATTAGCTTAAACCCTCATGTAGAACAATTTATACCTGCATTAAACTTTTACTTAGCCGGGGAAGTATCGCAAGCATTTGCGGCGCTTCAAACAACAAGCTTAGATTACGACTTTGTTTCAGTAGGTGAAACCACCACAACCGGCGGTGATTTATTGTTCTCGATGCAACTAATGGACGACTTAAGCAGCGAAGTTGGCTACAGCTATACAAAAATAGATTACGACTTACCTAATGCAACGCGCCCTACTATTGGCTACAACTCAGTAAACAGACAATTATTTACTAAACTGAATTACCAATTAAGTGAGCAGCATTCTATTTTTGCCACGCTAAGAGCCGAAAATTCAAGCACTTACAATACAGATAACTACACCGCTGTAGACCTTACATGGAACTGGAAAATAAACAATAACTGGGCCACAGCAGTATCAGGCAAAAATTTATTTGCAGGCTCACACATAGAATACGCCAATACTCGCGAAACATTTACGGTTCCTAATTACATAGACGAGTGTGTCACGTTTTCTGTTAGTGCAACATTTTAAGAGAGCCAATGCTTAAGCCTTTAAATCGATTGCTTTACCTATTTTTTTGCCTTGCGCTTTGTACAAGCTCAAGCGCGTTTGCGGTGCAAAAAGAATATGTGCTTAAAGCAGGCTTTTTATATAACTTTGCCCGCTTAGGGCAATGGAAATCTGCATCCGAAAACGGCTCCGACTTTTTAATTTGTAGCCCCGACAGCCAATTTATAGCAATAGCAAATGCCGCCCTAGAAAACAGAAAAGTACATAAACGCCACTTACGAAATAAACTAACTCCCCTTGAGACAACTGCACTTGAGGGCTGTGATATAGTATTTATTACTGATAATACCTATAACATGTGGTTAGATGCCCACCCCGCGCTTAATTTAAAAAATACAATGATAGTTGGCGAAACCGATGGCTTTATAGCCGCACAAGGACATATTCGATTTTTTCTTTCAAGTAGTAAGGTGCGCTTTGAAGTTGCCCCAAGCAAGCTTAAAAAGGCAGGCATTACTATGAGCTCAAAAGTGCTGCGCCTAGCACGTGTAGTTGAGGGGTAAATAATGAAAAACTACTTCTCACTCAACTCAATGAGTAAAAAGCTGCTGTTTATTTTAATGAGTGTTGCGCTTATTTCTACGGCTACGGTTACTGCGGTTTTTAGCGCCTATGAGCTAAAAACCGCAAAACAAGAACAAACACAAAGCCTAAAATCACTCTCGCAAATATTAGCCCCCAATATTAGTACTGCTTTAATATTTTACGACACCGCCGCAATAAAAGAGCTGATTGAGCCGCTATTAATGCGCTCCGATATTGTATCGGTAGAAGTGATAAACAATTTTAGCCAACAACTTGCAAGCGTAACATCGCCTAAATACAGCCAAGCAAGCTCAGCCCCGCATACAATAGAAGTAAAAACGCCATTAACAATAGACGCTCAACGCTACGGTACGCTGATTGTGCGCGCCGACGACAGCGACCTAAACGACAGAGCCGCTTTTTATGGCCGGTTTATTATTGTTTTAATGATTTTTAGCTTTATTTTAAGTTTGCTTGTATCGCTAATGCTCAGAAAACGTTTTTTAAACCCCATTTTATATTTAGCACAAACAGCAGAGCAAATTACCTCATCTAACGACTATAGCTTACGTGCAAAAGAGCTTTCAAAGGATGAAGTAGGTAAACTAACTAGCTGTTTTAATACCATGCTGCAAACTATAGAACAGCGCGATAACCTACTAGAAAACCAAGTAAAACGAAGAACAAAAGAGCTCGAAAATGCCAATGTTCAGCTGCATCAATATGCCTATCAAGATGGCTTAACCGACCTACCTAACCGCCGTTATTTTTATGAGCACCTGCAACAGCTTGTAAGCACACCTGAACAACCATTTTCTTTGGTATTTATTGATTTAGACGGCTTTAAAGAAGTAAACGATAGCTTAGGCCACGACTTTGGTGATTTATTACTTCACGAAGTGGCTAAGCGACTTCGCCGCTGCTTAAAACAGCAAGACATAGTGGCGCGCTTAGGCGGTGATGAGTTTACCCTAATACTAAAAGGAATAAGCGATACAACAGCGGTTTCGCACATTGCACACGATGTAATGAAAAGCCTGACCCGAACGATAACCATAAAAAACGAACATGTGCAGGTAACCGCGAGTATAGGCGTGGCGTTTTTTCCGCATGATGGCATATCGGTCGAAACCTTAGTTAAACGAGCCGACCAAGCGATGTATTTGTCAAAAAGTAAGGGGCGAAACAGGTTTGAGTTTTTCTCATACGAAATGGAAGAACTGGCGATTGAAAAGCGCCGCCTTATAGAAGAAATACGCATTGGCTTAAATAACAACCAATTTGAACTTTACTATCAGCCAATATGGGACCCCCATTCACGTACGCTAAAAAAAGCTGAAGCGCTGATCCGTTGGAACCACCCAGAGCGAGGCATTATTGGCCCTGTTGAGTTTATCGATATAGCAGAGCAAAATGGTTTGATAAAAGAGCTAGGCGAATGGGTTAAATCGCAAGCTGTTCGCGATGCGGTGCAGTTTAATAAACTAAGCTATACACCGGTGCAAATTAGTGTAAATACCTCGCCTTTAGAAATTGATCGCGACGGTATTTGGGTTACCCAATGGGTAGAGGCGTGCAAACTTTATAATTTGCCACCTCATACTATATTAATTGAGATAACTGAAAACAGCTTAATGGACCCAGATAACGCGATTCAGCACCATTTAAAACGCCTTAATGCGCTTGATATAGACATTGCCATTGATGATTTTGGTGTTGGGTACTCTTCGCTTGCGTACTTGCAGCAGTTAGACATTGATATACTTAAAATAGATCAATCGTTTATACAAAATATTGAAGCCAATAGCAGCAGTATAGCGCTAATTAAAGCCATTATTACTATGGCGCATAACTTAGGGGTAGAAGTGGTCGCCGAAGGGGTAGAAACACCAACCCAACAAGCACAATTAATCGCGTTGGGCTGTGATTACATTCAAGGCTACTTATATTCTAAACCGCTTTCAAAGCAAGATTTTATAAATAGCCATCTGCAAATAAAAGCAACCGTTGAATAACCTACAACCAGCGCGGTACGGTTTGCTTATATTTTAGGTAGTCATTATTAAAACGCGTGACTAAATGCGCTTCTTCAACGGCTATTTGTTTATAAAGCGCATATAAGCCCACAGCAAGGCAAATTAAGCTAAATAAGCTTGGTAATGCTAAAAAGAACCCCAGCTGAGCAGTTGCCACACCAACATACATAGGGTTGCGCGAAAAACTATATAACCCGGTAGTTTTAAGCGTTTGAGGCCCATTTGGGTCTATACCCGAGCGCCAAAGTGAGGCCATATGAAAATGAACAACCATACTGAGCACAAAGCCCGCCGTGAGCATAATATTGCCAAACATAACACCCGGCCACCCATTTAAGGTATAAAACATACCTAAGTAGTTATCGGTGGCAGGCACAAACACACGCAGCACACACACAAACCATATAGCAGCTCTAAAAAACTTAAACGCCATATGATTCCACCAGCTAGTACAAAACTTAGCGCCAGGAAAAATAACACCCGCAGGCGTTGAACGATTTTTATAAATAATTCTAACGGTGTAAAACCCCGCCACAAACGTATAAAAAAGCGCTAAATACACACGCGTAAACTCGATTAGCGAAGCAGAATCATCTATAAACGGTTGGTAACTCATTAATTTATTTTCTTCATCCTTTTATAATAATTTCATCATAATAGTCATGCTATTCATTAACAAGGTTAGTGTGCTAAAAACGTATAGTGGGCTTTTATTTAAAAACTATAATTTATACCCGCGTAGTAGCGTCTACCTGAGTAACTTGAACTTAATAAACGCGCTTCGCTATCATCACCTAAACGCGTAACAGTTTCCGATTTAGTTAAGTTAATAACAGAGGCTGTTAAACTTAAGCCATCAGATATATTAATGGCGGCATTTACATCAACTTGCTCGTAAGGGTCTTGGTATACATTTAAACCGCTGTTTAAGCCAAGTACTGTTTCACCGCGTTTATTGTACGACGCGCGAAGAGTAAAGTACTCGCCTTCGTAATAAGCGGAGGTGTTGTATTGGTATTTAGCGCTTCCTATTAAAGGTGATTGGCCAAATTCTTCACCATTTACACTTACATCGGCTTTATTGGTTTTGTTATAGGTGTAATTAGCATAAAAACCAAAACCACCTGCAAATGCATGTTGAATAAATACTTCGGCCCCTTTTGATACCGCATCGGTGCCGTTACCCACTGTGCTGTATGGCGCAACGGTAATTACACCGCTCTCTACTATATTTTCTTTGCCTGCAAACTCTTGCTGCATATCTATTACCAGCGGCACAACAAAGTTATCAACCTTTTTATGAAACAGCGCTAACCCCAATGCAGAGCCCTCGGCGTAATAATATTCAATAGATAAATCGGCCTGCACTGATTCAAAAGGTTTTAAATTTTTATTACCGCCACTGCCACTAAAGCCTGCAAGCTCGTTGAATGCTGCTCTGTCTTCTGCCCATTCATTAGATACAAACGTAATACGCTGCTGCGAGCCTAAATCGCTGTAATCTGGTCGCGCCATCACTTTAGCAATAGCGCCTCTAATTACTAAATCGTCGGTGGCATCCCAGGCTATGTTAAAGCTTGGTAGAATTTGTGTGTCGGTGTTTTTTTGTGTAACCAACTGATAGTCTTCTACAAAACGCGCATCGCCAGTTACCGGCTCGCCTGTTTCATCATTGGTGTGATCAAGTTGATAAGTATATAAATCGGTAGAAGAGGTTAATGTTTTAGTTTGTACTACGCGCACACCTAAATTACCTCTTACTTCACTAAATTCAAAATCGCCTTGAATGTAAAACGCTGATATTTTTTCTTCAATATCGTATACAAAGTTATCTTCTATGCGGGTATAAGGCGTGTAGTTGTCGGTTACTAAATCTCGGTATTTATCCCAATCTATGCTGGGCATTTGGTTTATATTAAACCCGCCAACTATATTGGTTTGATTAATAAACACATCCTCGGCAAGTGGCATACCGCCATTCCATTGGTAGCTATCAAATTGCGTTATACCTTGCTCACTCGCTTCACCTGCAGCAATATCAAAGTTAGGATCTAAAAAAAACGTATTACCGGTCTCGCGGTGTAAGTTGGCATGGCGATATTTAGCCCCGGTTCTAATCGTTTTTAAAAACCCCCAATCAACATAAAAGTCGATGTCGGCTTGATAATAATCCTCTTCGAGTTCGCTGCGCACAAAGCTTGAATTTGACGAACCAGCATCACGCCCGCCGCCCAAGCCACTTTGCAAGTTAGCTAATGTGTTGGGGTCAATACTCAGCGATACATTATTTTTATTTAAAGACCACGCAGCGCTTTGCGATGCATTTTGAATAACGGTTTCGTTTTCACCGGCGTTTGAGCTTTTATAAGCGGCTTCCCAGCTTTCTTCAGGGCCGCCCTCAGATTGAGTGTTACCAATAACAAAGCGGGCTTTAAAGCTATCGCCTTCATAGGTTAAATTAAAATCGATAGTATCGGAGGTAGACTCTTCTCGTACATAACTGCCACGCATCCACGGAAATTGCATATCGTTTTCAACACCGCTAGCACTGGCATTGTATTGCATACCCGTTGCAATGGAGCCTGTTTCATCCAAGTTTACTGCGGTTAAAAAATCAGGATTGAGTGACCACTCAGGAATATCAATGACTGATTCGGTTCTGTCTTGTCCGAGTGTAAAGCCAAAGTAGTTAAATCCTAGTTCTAAGCGATTAGTCGGGCGCCATTGTGTACTAAATTGAATACCTTCACGCTCACGTTTTTCATTAAGCACTGAGCCACGTACAACTTGCGGAAACCACACGCTATCATAACGATTACCGCTGGCATCACTTATCGTATCCCAACCGTTATTGTTATCAACGGCATTTCCATTAATATCAGTCGGTTGACCGCCACCCGTGTAACGCCATACATTTGCATCGGTGCTGCCTGTTAAAGTGCGATTAGTACGCTCTTGATAGGTATAACCCACTAATACGCCAAAGGTGTCGTTGTCATTTTTCCACGAATATAAGCCACTAAATTGCGGCTCGTACTCTTTTGTCACATCGGCGTAAGTAGATTCAACGTTAAATACACCTGAGTTTGCCTCCATGCTTAAAGGCTTGCGGCTATGCATTAATACTGTGCCGCCCACGCCGCCTTCATCTAAACGCGCTTCGGGCGATTTATACACTTCTACGCTTTCTATCATGGCAGAAGGCAGTAAAGTGTAATCGAACGAGCGTGAAGGCTCCCCAGGTGATGAGGCTATAAAATTGCCATTAAGCTGAGTAAATGTGAGCTCAGATGATAAACCACGAATACTCACCGATGCCCCTTCTCCGCCATCGCGTTCAATAACAACGCCAGGTACTCGCTGCAACGAATCCGCTACATTTTTATCAGGAAATTTGCCAATATCTTCGGCTGTAATTGCATCCACCACAGAGCCAGACATACGCTTAACATCTAAGTTCTCAGCCATGCTTGAGCGTATACCCCGTACCTCAATTACTTCCATATTTTTTTTAAGCAGAGTTTTAGCGTTTTGTGAGGCAGCATCATCAGCTAAGCTAAATGGGCTTGAGGTAATAAGTGATGCGCAAAATAAAGATTTATATACTTTAGATAAAGGGTAATGACGTAGGCAATTAATCATTTTTTACAGCTATTCCATTTACATTGCTTAGGCTAAGCAAATCAGTGATCCATTAGCGTATTGCAGTACGTAATGGCAAATTGCTGCAAAGTTTACATGGCGAAACTTAATGTATTTTTAACGCCTGGCTTAATTTAGTCTCAACTGTGGTTAAAAAATAACTCACACCTCACTATTTAACCTTATTAGGGTTTATGCACCCGTTTTTAAGCTATTTAATGCTACCTAAAGTGGAAATAACCCCTTGTTATAAAAATATTACCCGCCGCTTTACTTAAGCTGAACTCCGATTAAGAGATTTACTAACAGATTGAATTCCAGTGATGGTAAAATTTATTTTTTCTAGCCAGAGATAGGTTTATTTTCCACAGTTCAAATTACTTAATATGTGCCGGTACGCACTCTTGTTAAAGCAAAAAACCGCTTTCGCGGTTTTATTTTATGCTTGTTGTTTTAAGGTATTTACTCAATCAGTTATTAGAGTTTAATTGGCTGGTAAATTGCCCTACCGCATTAACCACTTTTTGGGCTCCATCTTGAATTTCTGCCATAACCTCACCCGACTCTTTAGAAAGCGCTAAACCTTGCTCTGCTTTTTCTTTGCCTTGCTCAATAACCGCTACCGTACTTTGGGTTTGTGACTGATTACGCTGTACCACTTCCACAATTTCTTCTGTTGCTTTTGATGTTCTTGACGCTAAATGCCTTACTTCATCAGCAACCACAGCAAAGCCGCGCCCTTGCTCTCCTGCACGCGCGGCCTCTATAGCAGCATTGAGTGCAAGTAAGTTGGTTTGCTCTGCAATACTACTTATGCTTTGTACTATGCTCGCTATTTGTTGAGATTGTTGATCCAGCGCCGAAATTTCATTAGCTGCTTGCTCCATGTTTACAGCCAGCTCGTTCATAACAGATACGGTTTCTTGTAATACGCAGCTGCCACGCTCTGCGGTTTTATCTGTTTCTGTAGAGGTGCCATAGGCTATTTCGGCTGCTTGCGAAATAGCAATTTCACGGTTTACTTGCTCAGTAATTACGGTGGCAAATTTCATTACCTTATAAAGCTGATCCGCATCATTTGATATAGGGTTGTAGGTGGCTTCTAACCAAATTACATTGCCATATTTATCTATGCGTTTAAACCTGTCGGCAATAAATTGGCCTTGCCTAAGCTTGCTCCAAAACTGTTGGTATTCAGCCGAATTAGCTTCTTCGGTTTCACAAAACACCCGGTGATGCTGGCCAATTATTTCTGATTCACTGTACCCCATGGCTGACAAAAACTGATCGTTTGCCGTTAACACATGCCCCTGTAAATCAAACTCAATCACAGCCATAGAGCGATAAATCGCTTTTATTGTGTCGCTTTGTTCTCGAGAGGTTGTAATGGTTTTAGTAAGTACAGTGCCAAACACCGAAAAATACAATAATTGATTTTGCTCACCCACCACTGGGTGCACAATTAATCTTAGCCACTCTGCATTACCATCTTGGCGAACAAATTCAATAGCCCCACTCCAGTGGCCTTCTTTTTGGAATGCTTTTTCAAGTTCTTCGTATTCAGGTGATAACCGCGACTGATCAGCAATAAAATCGCCTAGCTGATTATTTGTTAAATTATCTTCGTTATAACCTAATGCGTTTAAAAAGTTATCGTTAGCATGCGAAATTCGCCCATCATAAAGTACATTAAGTACCAGCATTTCTTTGTAAAGCCCTTCCCACACTTGCTCTAAAGGGTACAACTGGGCTTTTAAAGCGGCTATTTCGTTTTGCTTACCTTTTGAAAAAAACATTAATTTCCCTACCAAAAAACACTAAATCAAGTTACTTCCAGTATAGGAGGTATTAATGATAACGCGATAATTAATAAGTAGTTTAAGCTATTTTTTTGCTAAAATTGTAAGCATATGTTCCTTTTTATGTGCTCAGCCTTCACTTTCAACTAGGTTTACATACTTTTGTGCGAGCTGCTCAAGTGACTCCCTATTTAAAGGATCGCTTTTAATGCAATTAATAGGGCACACTATGACACACGTTGGTTTATCGTAATGCCCCACACATTCAGTGCACTTATCTGGGTCTATTTGATAAGTTTTTGACCCCATAAAAATCGCGCTGTTGGGGCACTCATCTACACATACATCGCAGTTAATGCATTTATTATTTATAAGTAAAGCCACTTTGTAGCCCTTTCAATTAAAATTATTTAAAAACAATAGGTTAAGAAAATAAAAAGTATTTATAGGCTATTTTTTAATCCGTATTAGTTTAATAAAAAACCACTATTTTTTATTAAATCGTAGCACACATTCGTAACACACTTTTTTGTTTTTAGATGTGAGCATCAACCGCAAATTATGCCTACTTTTCTTTGTTGCTTTGTTGATTTAAGTCAATAGAAATCGCCGTAAGGCTTTTATTTCTTTAGGTTTTATCAAAATGAAAAAATCATTATCAACGCTTACAAAAGCCCAATACACCAAAGCTAAACTAGAATGGAAACAGCTAAAGGCGCCTTTTTCTATGCATAATATAAATCGGTGTGCTACGCTGGCCAAAAAAATCATACTTCATGAAGAGGAATGTGATTTAAAACAAGGCGTTAAAACAAATCGCACTAGGCGATTGTCAAAATATGACGCGCAACACCACATTCGACTAATTTTTTCCAAATCTGGTAATGTCATTTACTATTCTAACTTCCCTAAAACCTCTGACATAGCAAATACAAAGTTAGGTGAAACGCCCGAATTAACAATAACAAAAGCATGTAAGCTTACTGCTCAAATGCAGGAGGGAGTATTAAACAACCACACTGTTAAAACAGTTTTTAATGCTTACGAGAAAAGCCTAATTGAGCGCCATAACACTGCGCCGACAAAGTTTGCAGCGTCATCTCTTAAAACATACCAATGCATGTTGAAAAAACTCAGGCAACATTTTCCACTTAATCAATCATTTAAATCACTTACAGCGGGCGAGTTAGAAAAGATTATTGATCGCATTATTGTGGCAGAGTCAAATACTCAGGCAATCGTACTTTTTGCACAAATTAGGAGGGTATGGAAATTTGCCAAAAACAAATTTAACTCTGGTAAAAATCCAGCAACTGACATTGATGACTTTTATGTATCTGACCGAGTAGAAAGCCCTAGACCTTGCCAAGCATATACTGATCTCGATTCGATAGCTGAATTATGGATTAACCTGGCATCAGCGCCAAATATACATCAAAAGAACGCTGCTCGATTTATGATTTTAACAGGTATACGCCCAATCAACATTCCGCAGATGAAATGGGAGTGGCTCAATAGTATCGATTTCCCTACGTTAATTACCTTTCCAGCATCCGTTGTTGGTGTGCGTGGCGAAATGAAAAACCAAAAAGAATACAAGTTGCCATTAACCAAAGCTATGCGTGCGATTATTTTGGAACAAAGAGCGTGGATGGAAAATGCGCTTCCGAACTGTAATCCTACTCATATATTTCTTCAGCCACGGGACGTTAGAAAGCCATTTGCAAAAAGATCGTTAGATAAGGTGATAAAAGATTATTCACCCGTTGATGCAGTAAAAGGTGATCAAAGAAATATTGTAATGAAAGGATCTGCTGGAGCCTTTTGCACAATGTGTCGAAGCTTTTTTAAATCCAACACAAAAGCGATTATGGTTGATAACGGCTACCATTTTAGACATGCAGAAGAACTAACCCGACTAGCGCTTCATCACCTTAGAAAAAACGATGATCCGAATGGGCTTAACTATGATAGGTCTGAAGAGTTATTTGGAACCTCTACAAAATTAAAATTTAATGTTTTTAAAATTCATGAAGTAAGTATTTTGAAAAGAGCGAAGGAGCTTGAAAGCCAAAAAATGAGACTTACCGGCATGCAAAGTAATCAAGCTAAAAATCTTAAAGAAAATAACGTAAAAAAAGCCCTGAGAGATAGAATTAAAGCTTATTTAGTTTACAAAGGTAGCTATGTAAATTTCATCAACCAGCCACTTGGAGACACTGGAAGGACAACAAAAGATTTAATATTAACAGCAGAGGGAAGAGCTGTCGTTGAGAGATATTTAAATGCCCAAGAGGCCAAAGCAAAAAATAATTAAAAAAAGTTTAATTTCGACTTACCAAAGTTTTTGTAAAAAAAACTAATTTCATATCATTGCCTTATTAGAGCGATACCTCATCAATTATTTGAGGATTTTAACTTTTTTAAGGTTTTTATATTAATGGCAACATCAGTATTAAATTCAGTAAAACCATGTGAGGTCACGATTAAAAGTCGTGACCTTTGCATGGCTGAATTTAATGCATTTAAGCCACCGTACAATGACGAGTCAATGGAAGAGCTAGCCAGTCTTGCGACTATTATATTGGCGCAAGAAAAAGGAAAAAGACTTTCAAAATATCAACTTAAAGATCAAATAAGAATTGTCTTCCAGCATGATGGCATTATTAAATTTTTTACTCATTTTAAAAAAGAACATGGCATAAAAAACACAAAGATTGGTGATTCTAATGATATGAGTTTTTCAGCAGCGAAATTAAAAGCGGCCGAAATATACAAAAAGAACACCTCTAATTACACATTCGAATTTGTAGTGAGTAAACAAATAGAAAACTTACAGGCAATTAATAAACATAGCCCTAGCAAGTTAGCTGAAACCACAGTAACAACATACACCTCTTACCTTAATGCAATTCAAAATGCATTTGGTAAAAATACGTTATTTCAGACTATTACGCCTGAGATAATAGAAGCAACGCTTGACCAACTACTAACAGAGAAAAGTGGTCCGCATGTGGCTAAGCTATTCGAGCAGATGAAAAAACTGTGGGTGTTCGCAAAAAATAAATATAATAACGGCACTAATCCATTCCCAGAGGTAGACAATAATTATATATCTTCTAGAACGGCGAAGCCTATTCCTTGTAAGGCATATACTGAAATATCTCTAATTTCTCAGCTATACATAAACCTAAAAACAGCTAAAAATAATACATTAATAAATGCTGTTCTGTTGATGATGTTTACAGGGCTAAGGCCTATAAATATTTGCAACCTGCGTCTGTCGTATATAGATGATTTAAATAATCCTAAATTTTTAACGTTTCCTGAAACAACCCATACCACTCGCGGTGCTATGAAAAACCAAAAAGAGTTTAAAATACAACTCACACCCGAGATGAAAAAAGCAATACAGCAAGAGTTAAAATTAAACCCAGACATAAACCGCACCTACTTATTTTGCAAGGTTAAAGACAACTCAAAACCCATTAGTAAAGAGAGTTTAAACCGAACTCTTAAATATCATGCGCCAAAAGACATGGTAGCGGCCCCGCGAGATAACATAAATATAAAAGGCTCAGCCGGAGCATTTCCAACACTACTTCGCAGCTTCTTAAAGTCACATATGAAAGAAGTGCTAACTAAAAAAATTGGGTCATCAACAATTGCTGAAATTGAGTCCAAAAAAATGCTTCATCACTCTGTTTCAGATCACGATCCGATGAGTAAACATTATGACCACTCGAATAAAATATATAACACTGATATTAAAGCACTTTATAAAAACTTTTCCCTATTTGAGAAGGAAGTACTCAAAGAAGTAAAAATACAGGCTAGGTTAAAAAACAAAACGACTAAAAAATCATTTTTAAAATTAGATTATTCAAATAAATTTATCGCCAAAGTCAAAAGCACAGTAAGTGATTATTCCACTATCTGGGGTAATATAGTTCAGCAAACCCAAAAGCTTAAAAAGAGCCGCCCTATGCAAATATTAGAGTAGTACTTACATATTGCTATACAACTTTGTCTTTGATTACAAAACCTATAAAGGGCTTTACTAGGTGGTGCAGATTGATTTCTTCTAAAAGCAGGGGTATCAAAAATATCCGATGCTTTTCGCTCAGTGGCGATCACTTTAGAACGTGACTCATTTGTAGTGTCATCAAGCATTGATGCCTAGCCAGTAAATTAATTTGTGCAATTGCGCATTCCATTTTAATTCGTGCTGAGCTATTGGCTGAATGAACGGCTATTGTTGGTGGTACAAAGCCATCAATAAACACTGCCCGCTCAATCCAAAGTAAAACGTCATAGCCAGTGCCTTTGTTATCATTACCTAAATCATGATCAAGGCTGAGCTGTTTTACTTTGCCGCTCTTCAAAAATGCAATCACTTCATCAGGCCAATAGGCTCGTAACCAACCGGCTGATGTTTCTCTTTCATCATCTAAATATACGTTCATAGGTATCTCACTGAAAAATGTTTTCAGACTCTGAAAGCAATAACTAACAACCCTTTAAGCTATATAATAATAGTTATTTTCCAGATGGTGCTGGAGCTTGGTTACGTATAAACGCTGGTATGTCAAAAATATCAGAAGCTTGAGGTTTAACTCTTGCAGCTGGCGACTGTTCGACTTCGCTACTAGGCGCATTATTGAAAGGTTCAACAATCATCTTAGCGCTTGCACCGGTTGCGATGATCAACAGCTCATAATTGGTCGATAAGCTTTCTATTTTTGAAACACCACAAATAACTAAAGCATTTGAGCTTACTTGCTGACGCACTGTATCGGTAATAAGATTATAACTACCCAGTGAAATTTCATCTTTGCAATTTACTTGTATTATTACACCCGTACTTGATGACATATCAACTTGATTAACCAGCGGATTGTTAAGTGCCCCATCAAGCGCAGTAGTAAGCTCGCTTTCTTCATCGCATTTACCAACACCTAGTACAGCATCACCCTGACAATCCATAATTTTGGCAAAATCGTTTAAATCAATATTAATAAGCCCTTGAAAACAAAGCATGTCTATTAATGATTTTATCAGTGAGTGAAGTATTTGGTTTGAGTGTTTAAACGCATCGAATAACCCTATATCGTTACCAAGCACTTCAATCAGTTGGTCGTTTGGGAGCGTAATAACAGCATTAGCATGCTCTTTAAGCTCATTTAAACCTGCTTGCGCTATATTATTTCTAAACTGCCCTTCACTACTAAATGGCAATGTAGAAACAAATATAATGGGTTTACCTTGTTCACTAGCAAGTTGTGCAATATACGGACTTGCGCCAGTCCCAGTACCACCACCCAATCCTGTTGCACAGAGTATTATATCGCAGCCATTAATTAACGTTAAAAGCTGCTCTTTACTTTCTTCCGCAGCTTGCAGTCCAACTTTGGGATCTGCCCCTGCACCATACCCATGAGTGAGCTCTGCACCTATCAGTACTGCTTCATCACTCTGTGTATGTTCAAGTACCACTTTGTCGGTATTAACGCTATACAAGTGCGCCTGCTCAGACTCGCGCTGTTCAAAAATACTGTTAAGCGTATTACAGCCACACCCACCAATACCAAATACACCAATCGATAAACCATCATTTTGTTGAATTAATTGAAACATAATCACTCCTTAACTTTTAAAGGAGCATAACAAATAGGTGCGTCAATTTTTGACGCACCTAAACTTTAAATTAATCAAAGGTAGTTTGCAGTAGCCGCTTTAAGCTTATGAACAATTCTTTGCCGCAGCTTTTCAGGTTTAATAACCTCAAGCCAATGAGCACATTGAAATAGCTCATCGGTTAGTTGTTCTGTATCAATAGTTTGGTAGGTAAGTAATACACTTTTTTCATCAATATGTTGCTTGTCAATCAGCTCGCCAAGTTCAATAAAACCTTGATTAACTGCAGAGTGGTTAGGCACTTTTACAATTAACTCGATCGTTTCTTGCTTCATACCTTTATTAATCGCACTGCGTAATGACTTTAACTGCTCAGTGCTTGGATCTCTTCGTGTTTTTTGCAGGATATGAATATTGCGAATGCGATAAATCGGCATTTGATAGCATTTATCGTGAAGCGACCCCACCATAAACTGCGCCATCAACACACCGCCTTGCTCAACTAAGTTGTAAAAACTCAACTCAGCAAACTTCAACCAATGTGCTTCATCGTAAAGTACCCTATAAAGTTCAGCGCTCACTGCACGCTTATGCTTAATCGCATGCTCAATTTGTGCCACTAACTGAGCATCAATATTCACTTTTAACGAAGGCTTAGGAAGGGTTGCAAGCCAGTCAGGTACATGCCCATTAAAACGTTTAAGCGCCTGCTCTGCTTTAATATGCACTGACTGCTTAACATCACTGGGGGTCGAGTGTGGTAATAACTGCTCCAACAATAAATAATGTTCAGCCACTTCACTGCCCATAATTTTAGCGCTACCACCTCGCCACTGCGCATTAATAGACCAACCATATGGTTTACTGCGGGTATCTTTTTCAAGCCCAAAGCAACCTTGCTCGTAAAGTGATTGTAGGTCTCGCTGGAGCATGCGGATGGGGAACTCAAAGCCACGTTCAACTAACTTTTTCTGTAGCTGTTGAGTCGAGATAGAGCTTGGCGCTTTGGGCACAAGCTCTAAAATTGAAATGTGACGCTGTAAATTCATTAATAAACTTTTATATCAACATGCAAATTTGTATTTTCGTCGGTGGCACTTCATGTATTCGTGTGTTTCTGGAGGCATATTAAGTCGCATACTTTTATCAATCGATAATTTATTTAAATCTGATTCGCTTATCAAGCCTGATATCAAGATAAAACCATTCGAGTCAAAGCTTATCCAACCTTTATCAAATAACGCATCTAAATGTGCTGCAAGCAGTAAGCCATTGAATGGGTCTATTCTTTCGTGGGCCTCAGCATCGCGCCAAGCCTTGATATGTGAAGCGCGCAGTAAATCTCTGCATTTTATGCCTGTTAGTGCGCAGCTATTATTCCAGATTTTATCTAAAGCAGATCTGTATTTTCCTTGCCCAATTCTGACCTTAACAAGTGCATCTCTCTCTGTATCTGTAGTATTACTTAATCTATCAATATTATTAATAAATTCATTAATATATTTTTCTGGCTCTTCTTGCTCAAACTTATCATTGTTTGACAGTGGAGCAATCACATTTGTTTTTATTATGTTTAGTAATTCATCGTACTTACTCTGATTATCTAAATCAGCTTCAAATAATATTCTATGTTTTAGTTCATTATCCTCTTCAACAAATAAATTCTGAATACTTTTAGGTATATTTTCTGATTGAGGTAGCGTTACTGTTATTGTACAGCCAATTTGTTTGCAACGAATACTCAGCCTAGAGCCTACTGAATCTTTGCCGTACTTAAAAACATGGCTCGATTCTCGGTTAAACCAACCGAACTCAACACCTTCAACTCTATATTGATCGCAAAAGTCTATTATCTCTAATACTAGCTTGTACACTTTTGGATTAGCTTCAAGCCATTTTCTTGCCGCTTCCCTTTGGGATAAGTCGGGTGTTCTTTTGGTTTTTTTTAATTTTGATAAATCTGATCTTTTCGTATCACTCATAACTCTTTCCCTTTTAGTTTATAACTTTAAATACAATGCTTTATAGTAGAAAAATATGTTACAGATTCAAATAACAAACCCAATCTTCTGCTTTCCGCCTTCTTTAAGATCGTTTTGTTCTTGTAAAATCGATAACATTCGCTCTTGAGTCATGCGCTTTTTTGAAAACTTCATTTGCCTTTTTACAATCGCAAAGTCACCAGGTGTAAGCTTTGTAAGCTTGTATAACTCATGCATTAGGTGCTTATTTAACACTCCTGGGCCTAATGTATCTTTAAATAATTGCTTAGCCTGTACCGGAGTCAAATAGGTTAAATTTAAATTAAAATCAAATCGCCTCATTACCGCTTTATCTAAATTTTTAACAAAGTTAGTTGCAGCAAAAAGTGGGAGTTGAAATTGCTCCATATAACATAGTAATTCATTAACTGTTTGCACTTCCCAATTTGCCTTCGCTTGTTCTCGGCTGCACAACAAACCATCAGCCTCATCAATAAATATCGCACTTCCTTCTTGTGTAGCTCGTTTAAATAGTTGAGCAATATTTTGCTCACTTTCGCCAACCCACTTGCTTAATAAGTCAGATGCTTTGACTGAAATAAGTTTAAAATCCGCTTTTTCGCATAAATAATTTACAAAAGCTGTTTTACCTGTGCCTGGTGGGCCAGTTAGCAGAGTTCGTGAACTCGAATATTCAATTACAGCCTCTTCTACCTGTTCTAGCGATGCATACTCAGACTCTATATTCACCATTTTAGGATTAAACTTTTGCGCTGCTTGATAAGTTAATTCGTGAGCCGAAAAGCCGCATGCAGTTAAAGTATCTTGAATATTCTCTTCTATGCAGTCACGCGCGGTTTGTGCTTTAAATCCGCATAACCTAGCTACATGAACAGCTTTAGCAATATGAGCTGGCAATAAGTTTTGTTGGGCAGCTAATTTACTTATAAAACTGTTACCAACACTCAAACCTTTAACATATTTGCCAATCATTTTTTCTTTAGTTGTTTTGTTTAGCTCAGGAATTTCGTAAACAATATTAAATCGCCTAATAACGCTCTGTGGTAACTCTTCTAGATGATTAGTGATCCAAATACTCACTACAGGGTGATTTTCAATGTAAGTATGAAGTAACTCCTTTGAGAAACTTTTAGAGAATAGATCACGCTCAAAAACATTTTCACATTCATCCAGTAACAGCATTGTTTTTTTACGCTTGCCAACCAACTTACTCACCACATTAAAGTGCTCTAAACGCAGCTCAGAGCTTGCGCTTCGGCTATCGAGCTCGTTTGTTGGGTTTATTAAATTACTACCTTTAGCTTGCACCTTTAGCAACTGCGAACCACAGGCTTGCGCTATATATTTCGCCAATGAAGTTTTACCCGAACCTGGTACACCATAAAATAAAATACTCAATGCTTGCCCACCCGTCTTAGTCGCATTTTGCGTAGCTTTAAGCAAAGTATTTAAATCTAAGTGAGATAAATCAGCAGCGCTAAGTTCAGAAGCTTCACAAGGGGTAACCAAGTTAGATAAAATATCACTTTCACCATTTAACTTACCCTCGAGAAGACTTTTAGCAATTGCGTTTGGTAATATTAAAAACTCATCTTCCCCAGCAAATATCTCCATATCCATTGAATACATGCCAGATTCAATGATTAATCCAATTTGCTTGTTGAGTAGTGCTTCATCAATACCAATCACATAAGCTATTTTTTCTAAAATAACGCTCGCGTAATCGTCACGTAAGTATTCGACAAGTTCGCGCAATGGCTTACTGAGCGTCATGCAACACGAAAAAATAACTAATGGAGTTACCGCTTTTGGTAGATCAAACGCTTTACAAAATATATGCACATTTTTTTGTAACGTTTTAGGCATTGTGTTTAATGCTAAATGATCTAATCGCAAGATCAAATCATCAGCATCTAAGCCCTGTAAATTTGTATAGCTAAAGCCCGAAACGTTACATAAAGCCTTTTTAAATAGCTTATCTTGCCAAAGCTCTTCTACGTCGAACTCTTCTAATAATTCAGTGGAAAAGTGTACCACAATACGTTTTAATTGAGGGGTTGTGTTCATGCTATGTACCTAGTTATTGTTAATCAATGAGTACATAGTAGCTGGGTGAAATATTTTTAGATCACGTAAGAAAAGCAAACACAAAACGGCATAAGCCATTGAACTTAAAGTAAATAAAAAAGTTTTTTCTTTTTTATTTAGAAAAACAAACGTAAAAAAATAAGTGTTTGTTTTATAATGAATATTATAGCAATATACTGACTATAACGTTGAAATGGACTTTATATGGAAGAAGTAAATTTAAAACCAGGCTCGGTAGATAACCCTATTGTTTTAAAGAATAAGCATCAAAATACTAAGCTCACTCAAAAGCATCTAAAAAATAGTAAAATCTATATACATAGACCACTACTGCAAAAATATACTAAAAATAACAATGGTGAGAAAGGGTTTTCTTTTGACAAGGCTCCCGATAGTTTTGAATCTTTTACCAATAACGTGATTTCAAATCCCAATTTGAAACCTATTGATATTAAAGTAGCTTTAGGATTATTTAATATCTTAGATCAAATCAGTGCAGGTGAAGGAGTTGTTTTTATTTGCAGTACAAATGAACTTGTATATCAATATTATGGTGAAGATAATTTAGAGGTTCACTTTACAAATATGCACACCGCCGATATTGAACTGACTCCGCTTCATGAACTCATATCAAAAAAGCTCAACTCAAAAATTAGTAACGACAGCTTAAACAAGGTTTTAATTAGACTTGATAGCTTTCACTATATAAATGTCATGCCCATTACTTACCAAAATTCGGAACTTGGTATCAACGATAAATCATTAAAAAAAGGAAAAGCATATCTAAAATTTATAGAGATTAACGATATGATGAACTCTAAATGCTTAGAAAAAATTTGGATTTAGGGAAGCATTCAAACTTTATTTAGAATACTCACGAAGGACACAAAATATGAACATAGATGAATCAAAATTATCAAGCAGTGAATTAGCCTCAGATTGGTTTAGAGCTAATCCCCTTTTTGTTGACCCTAGCAATCTATTAGCTATTCATATATCTACCTATTATAAAGCGGGTGCCAAAAAGTGGCGTAAAGATTCACCAGTAAAAATAGTCTTTGGTAGCAATGGAGAAGCTGGTCGTATTTCTGTGACTCCAAAGCCTATTCAAAACGAAATAAAAGTAAGATTTGTCCCTTTAAATAAAGAGGATCAAATAACCTCATTTATTAATGAAAGCAAACCGCAATCTGTCGATATTTCAATTTCAAAAGGTCAGAGTAAAGAGCTTCCTACGATTGAATTAGTTACAGCAATTAGCCAAAAATCATTAACTGAATCTTTGAATGTGATAGATCAGATTATTAATAATTTTGACTTTAGAGACTTCGATAAAAAAAATCTAGTATTTGACACTATGAATACTATTAATGCAGAAGCTTTTCAAGGAGCTATTAATGCGAGTGAAATAAGGAGGAAGTACCCCGAATACAGTACGATGGTTTTAAATGAAGCCAGAATGGAAAAGCACTTTCAAAAATGGTTACAAAGTAAAGATATAGAGAGTACGGTACAAGACCGTGATGGCTTATTTCGTAGAGATGTTACTTTCACAAAAGGCAATACTTACATAATTGCAGAGTTAAAATACACAAGTTCAGCTAGACAAGACATTGAAGCTGCAATAGGCCAATTACTGAGATACCAGTTGCATCCATTAGCACAAAAACCAGGTGATGAATTATTAATAGTTTCCGGTAACATCCCTAAAAAAGAGGATATTCAATGGTTTAAACTTATCAAAGAGAAACTAAATTTACCTTTATCTTTCTTATATGAGTCAAAATCTAAAGACTGTTTTTTAGGAATCGAAGATTAATACTTAAAAAAGTCTAAATGTGAGCTCGATTTAAAAATCAAGCTCTACATCCATTTTGTCTAAAGCCACCTTCAGACTAATGCCAGTCAGTTAAGCTGACTGGTATTTTTCTTTTTGGTGG
>CERR01022381.1_pt1 | contig 47642 bp, 42 predicted proteins | sample 530841 | NCBI WGS metagenome assembly CERR01 (sample SAMEA2621021, study PRJEB7988) | marine metagenome | biome: marine biome (ENVO:00000447); feature: surface water layer (ENVO:00002042); material: "saline water (ENVO:00002010), including plankton (ENVO:xxxxxxxx)" | depth 5 m | reverse complement strand
CGAGTACATAGATGTATATTATACAGAGCACTTATTCTGGAAAGGAACCAAAGAAGGTATTAAACGTGGCTGGCCTCTCGTGCCAGATAATCTCAAAAAATTGTACTTGGACTTTCATGGTAAACCACCTAGGGTTGTGGTTTAAAAATGCACGCACCTAGGAATTATTAACGTGACACCCATATTAAATTTTGCACTTCACGCAATTAGATAGTAGCTTTTATTTAGTATAAAAAACAAGTCTAGAGCTCGTTGAGCTAACAGGGCTAATAATGCGAGAGGATAAACGCGGGCACATTGATAATATAACCCTTCCTTTGCTAGTAAGCCTTAATATATCACCAGAAAACTGGTTCAAGCTTGCAACCCAATTTACACGCGTATTTCATGGTGCATTAGGCAGACCCGCTTCTCAAGCACGTTACTGTGAAAATTTGAAGCGCAAACGGCGTTCAAATATTAGCAACTGCGAAAAGCTACTCGCATAAATCAAAACCACTAAGTAAAAGTTAAAACTGCAATCCTGCAGTTATTTTCATGTATGAAATTTAGATCTAAGAATGCTAATGACTTATTTATTAGATGAAATGAAAAGTGACCCAGAAATAAAAGATAAGTTCTTAATCTGATTGGTAAATTTGTTGGTACATTTTATTTGTAAATAAAACTGGGTTTCAAGTTTGGTTTCTATTAAGCGTTATTACTTAGTTGGTCAGCTTTAAAGGTTATATACTTGAAATATAAATACGAGAGAAAGGCAGAGTCTTTATTATTTAGCCAAAGTGAGCTTTATTTATAACCATTATCAGCAAAATTAAGTCACTAATGTAAATTATTCCATAATTAACAACGTTAAAAAACAATAACTTATTTGACAGAGTAGCTATCTCGTTTATTCTTTTAACATTTAGTAATAAGTTTTTTTTATTATCACAGCTACAGATGTCGTGAAGTGATTTTAGTAAGTGCTTTAAGGAAAAATTGATTCACATGTCTTCTACACCAGAAAATATAATTGGCCAGCAAGAAATGCTGGCGGTGCGCCAACGCAGGCGCTATACACTTTGCCATGTTTTGACCTTTTTAGGTGTGCTTTTTCTTACTGCATTTGGAGGTTTGAGCTTAGTTAGTGGTTCGCATGTTTTAGGTACCATATTATTAATTAATGCACTTGTGGGGTTAATCAATCTTTATCTTTTAAAGCGAAGTGGTAATGTTGAGCGAGCGGCAAAAATTCTTAGCGGTATTTTGTTTGTTTTATCGATGAGCTTATTAATCACTGGCGGTGAGAACAATACCGGAATGCTGTGGATTTATCCTATTGTTGCTATAAATCTTTTTATAAACCGCTTTTGGCCTGCTGTTTTTGTATTTAGTATTTTTAGTATTGCAAGTGCTTTGCTTTTATTTACGCCATTAAGTGCTTTATTAATGACTAGTTACTCACTCACCGAATCCGTTCGCTTCATGCTTACAATGCTGGCTTTAAATTCTATTTGTTTAGCTGCTTTACGTTCAGAAGAGCAAGCCTACGAAACTATTATGCAACTGCATGCAGATGATATTCGCCAAATGGCTTATTACGATAAGCTTACGGGGTTACCTAATCGATGGAGCTTTAAAACTAACCTTGAGCGTATGCTAAACCGTGCTGAGCGAGATAAACAGCGCATTGGTTTGCTTTATATAGATTTGGATAACTTTAAGCAGGTTAATGATCAGCATGGCCATGAAGCTGGGGACAGAGTTTTACTTAAATTTAGTGAGCGGCTTTTAGATGTTATACGCCCAAATGATCAACTATATAAGCCACAAACAGAAAGTTTAGCAAGGCTTGCTGGCGATGAGTTTGTTGTACTGTTACCTAATATTAAAGACCCCCTTGATGCAAGTACTGTGGCCGCAAGAATTTTAAATATTTTTAAAGGGGGATTTAGTGTTGATGATGTAGATCACATGATATACGCAAGTATTGGTATTGCTGTTTACCCCGATGATTCTGCTGACTCCAAAAATTTACTCCATCATGCTGATGCAGCAATGTATGACGCTAAAAATAATGGACGTAATTGCTTTAAATTTTTTACCCAAGACATTGCTGACAAGCTTCGTGAACGCCAACTCATTGAAAAAGGGCTTAGACTTGCTTTAAATGAAGCGCATTTTAGTTTAGTTTATATGCCTATTTTTGCTTGTAAAGATAGCTCTATTGTAGCCGTTGAAGTGCTGCTTAGGTGTCACAGCCCCGCATTGAAAGGTTATGGGCCTGATCAATTCATCCCTGTGGCTGAGGCAACAGGCCTTATAAAAGATATTGATTTATGGGTTATAGACAACGCTTTAGAAGCACAAGGCGTTTTACAAAAAGAACACAGTTTTAGTGGCAAAATTTGTATTAATATTTCGGGTGTTGAGCTACACAACGAGCTATTTTCTGAACAGGTAAAAAATTTATTAGAACATCACCAAATTAAACCTAACTGTGTTGAGCTAGAAGTTACAGAGACGGCATTTGTTGCTGGTGATGTTACCTGCCTAAAAACGCTCAATACGCTAAATGAACTTGGCGTATCCTTAGCATTAGATGATTTTGGTACAGGTTACACGGCATTTAATCAATTAATACATTACCCAGCTCATTGCTTAAAAATAGATCGCTCATTTGTAAATGATCTTTTTTCAGAGCGCGAGGCACGTAACAAAATGGTGATGATCATCCAAAGTTTGGCCAAGCTTTACGATCTTAGAGTGATTGCTGAAGGTGTTGAAACCGAAGCACAAATGACTTACCTCAAAGAACTTGGTTGTGATTGGGCACAAGGCTACTATTTATCGCGGCCATTACCGTGGGATGACTTTTGCGCGTTACTTAAATCCTAAAATAATTAACTTAACCAGCGCACTTATTTTTAAAATAAGTGCGCTGGTTTATGCGTGAATTATCCGAAACCATTAATGAAGACATTGGTCGCAGAGCTTGTAAAGAAGATAACTGCACAGGTCGATTCTTTCATGGTGCATTAGGCAATCTCACTTCACAAGTAAGTGACTGAGAAAATTTAAAGCGCAAACGGCTTTCAAATATTAGCAACTGCGAAAACTACTCGCATAAATTAAAAACCATTCAGTAAATGTTAAAACTGCAATCTTGCAGTTTTTTTTATGCGTGTAATTCAGGTTTGGGAATGCTAAACAAGTGACTCATGGTTTATTAGCTCGCCTTTTTTTAGTCAGTACAAAACAGTTATCGATTTTGCTATTTGTACCCTTAACTTATAAGGCTCTAGAGGTTTTTAGAAAATTGGATTGTTATTTAAAATTCTCTGTTTATTTAAAATACGGATCTAATATATTTTCAATACGATAGGATTTATCGTTTTTTTAACAAAATTATACAATGTAGATTATTCTGAAGAATAATACGTGTGTACAATATTTAAACTTTTTAATCCCTTTATTATCAATCTATTGCACTATATATGTTACTTAATGAAAATATACAATATTTACAAGCCTATTCTATAGGTGTAATATTTTTAATGATTTATTATTATTTTCACTAAACAACAAGGATCTGTTTATGCACTTATATGAGGAACAGTTTTTAGAAGAGCATGATTACCCACGAGTTTCTAAACCTACAAAAGTGCTTATTATCGCATCAACTGAACGTTGTGGTAGTCATATGCTTGGTCATGCTTTACATAATACGCATGCGTTCGGTTTTCCCCTAGAATATTCCAATCCTGCTAATTTAAAAAAATGGAAAGAAAAATTTAAAACCGATGATTTTTATGAGGTTTTAGATGAGATACAAAAACGCAGAACATCACCCAATGGGGTATTTGGAATAAAGTTACATTATCAGCACATTGAAGAATTTGGTGGATTTGAACAATTAGTTAATTATTTTCCTGATGCTTATTATGTTTTGTTATCAAGAGAAAATGTGCTTAATCAAGCTGTGTCTTTATCAATAGCAAGCCAAACTGGGGTATGGATTGCGGGGCAAGAGCCTGTAAACGAAAACCCTGAATATGATTACTTGAGTATTGATAAAAGTCTTAAAAGTATTATTAAAAATAACTCGTCTTGGCGATATTCTCTCGCGGCGAGTGACTGTAATTATATGGAAATGAATTTTGATAATGTCAAAAATAATTTGGATAAGACTATTTCTGATATCGCTAAATTTATGGGGGTTTCCGTAAATGTTGAAGATATTCCTACTGAACAAGTTACGAGTAAACAAAGTAATAAGCTAAACAAAGAATGGGAAGAACGTTTTTGCTCAGAGTTTAACTTATCAAGTAAATTAATTTCTGAACAAAAACCTGAACTTATAAAAAAGATTAAGAAAAAGGTTAAGAAAGTGTTGTCTTAATTTGTATATTTATAGGTTAAGCGATTTTTTTCTCGATTTTTTATATTTAATGGCCCATTAGTAAAAATATACTAAAGGGCCAATTTAATGATAGTCACTTTAAGATAAAGCTTTACTGCGCTAATAGCTCTTTTCTTACTATTTCAGCACCTTTACTCAATGCATTAAGCTTAGCGTTCGCAACTTCGCGCGAAAGCGGGGCCATGCCGCAGTTTGTGCAGGGGTAGAGTTTGTCGGCATCTACAAACTGTAGGGCTTTGCGTAAAGTAGTAGCTACTTCTTCGGGTGTTTCTATTTCATTGGTGGCTACATCAATAGCGCCTACCATTACTTTTTTACCTCTGATCAGTTCAAGTAAGTTCATAGGTACGTGTGAGTTGTGACACTCAAGTGAGATAATATCAATATTTGATTGCTGTAATTTAGGAAAAGCTTCTTCGTACTGACGCCATTCATTGCCAAGTGTTTTTTTCCAATCGGTGTTGGCTTTAATGCCGTAGCCATAACAAATATGCACAGCAGTTTCGCATTTTAACCCTTCAATTGCGCGCTCTAAACAGGCAATGCCCCAATCGTTTACTTCATCAAAAAATACATTAAACGCGGGCTCATCAAATTGGATAATATCAACGCCTGCGGCTTCTAGTTCTTTGGCCTCTTGGTTGAGTATTTTGGCAAATTCCCAGGCTAGTTTTTCGCGGCTTTTGTAGTGGTCGTCATAAAGTGTATCTATCATGGTCATTGGGCCGGGTAGTGCCCACTTTATAGGTTGGTTAGTTTGCGAGCGCAAAAACTTAGCGTCTTCTACAAACACAGGTTTTTGGCGGCTAACAGGGCCCACTACGCTTGGTACACTTGCATCGTAACGGTCGCGTATTTTTACCGTTTTTCGTTTTTCAAAATCAACACCGTTTAGATGCTCTATAAATGTAGTTACAAAATGTTGGCGTGTTTGCTCGCCATCGCTCACTATGTCAATACCAGCGAGTTGTTGTGAGTGAAGTGCAATGCGCAGTGCGTCGTTTTTGCCTTCAATGAGTTCGTTGTTTTGAAGCTTCCACGGCGACCAAAGGGTTTCTGGCTCTGCAAGCCATAAGGGCTTTGGTAAACTGCCTGCTGTAGATGTAGGTAATAATGTTTTCATAATAAGAGTGACCCTTTATTAAAATAAGGTTAAACGTTTGCTGTTGTAAATTGCTCAAGCACTGATTTATACGGTTTTATAAAATGCTCTTCAGCAAACTTGCCTTGTTCTGCGGCTAATTTACTGCGCTCATCTCTGTCGTAAATAATTTGCGTGAGTGAGTGGTCGGCATTTTTTAAATTAGGCTTAAAGGCGTTACCCGCTTTGGCATTGGCGTTATAAATTTCTGGGCGATAAATTTTTTGAAAGGTTTCCATTGTGCTAATGGTGCTTATTAGCTCAAGGTTGGTGTAATCGTTTAGTAAGTCACCAAAGAAAAACAAGGCAAAAGGTGCGGCACTATTTGCAGGCATAAAGTAACGCACCTGTAGGCCCATTTTTTTAAAGTATTGCTCTGTTAACGAAGGTTCGTTTGGTTGGTATTCAATACCTAAAATAGGGTGCTCGTTGGCAGTGCGATGATATGTTTTGTTATCTGACACACTGAGGCATATTACCGGTGGCTTTTTAAAGTGTTGCTTATAGGTGTTTGAGCGTACAAACGATTGAAATAATTTACCATGCAGCTCACCAAAATTATCGGGAATACTAAATTGTGGTTTATTTTTATTATGTTGCTGAAGTAACACGCTAAAGTCGTAGTCGCGAACGTACGATGAAAAGTTATTACCAACAATACCTTCTATGCGCTTGTTTGTTTTGGTATCAATAATATTCGTTTTTAATATTTCTATAGAAGGAAAGCTTTGGCTGTTTTCATCTAAACCAATATCTACAGAAATAATCTCAAGCTCTACACTGTAGCGCTCAGAGGTTGGGTTATCCCAATTAGCAAGGGTGTTAAAGCGGTTGTTGATCATATTTAGCGCTTTTCTTAAGTTTTGTTGGCGGTGTTCGCCTCGTGCTAAGTTTGCAAAATTAGTGGTAATACGGGTGTTTTCAGCGGGTTGGTAGTTTTCATCAAGGCGCTGACTTTTAATATTAAATGTAATGTTTTTACTCATGGTGACTCTATCCATATTGTATATTTAAAACCTGAGCCTTTAGCGTGCTCAAAGGGTGGTTTTGTAATAAACAGGCTTAATGCTTATAAGCGCTGGCCGATGGATAATTTATACGTTGATTGGTGCTTTAATAAAAACGGTTTAATTTCACATAAAACATGAGTTTGATTCATTTATATAAATTAAATGTGTTACTGAGAGAACATATACCTGTGTTTAGGCATGTAAAAAAATAGTGCAGCGTATAATTTATAGGTGTTTAGACGTCTAGATGTGTTTGTTGTGATAATTTCACGTTGCGCATTAATAAAATTCAGGCACGGCTGTAACCCTTATTTTAATTAACGCTTAAAGTTACAGTTTTAAAAATTACTGTAATTTTACGGCGAGTTATAGGCACTTATTTATTAAAATAGCGATTAAAAGGGAGTGGTTTTTAATGCAACAACTAACAATAATACCTGCAGGCATCTATGTGTTGTTCATCTAAGCTTAGTTACACTGACTTAACTAACTTGATAATAATAAAGTATATTATGTACGGACACTAAAATAAATGAACAAACTAAAAAATCTCATTACTCAATTTATAGTGGCAATGCAAAAGCGACCAGGGCTATTGGCTGTATTGGCGTTTTGCTCAGGTGTTGCAAGCTATGTAATGGTTGATAGAAAAGAGTCGCTCTCGCAGGTTATTGCCATTGTTTTACTGGTGAGCTGGTTTTGGTTGATCATCGACAACTGGCTACGCGATAAAGTACAAGAGCGCTTTGGGGTAGCCGTATCTCCTAATGTAATGCGCTTTGCACTGCAAATGGTGCAACAAGAAAGCCTATTTTTTGCGTTACCGTTTTTTTTAGCGGTTACTCAGTGGGATCACCCACAAGCACTCTTTACATCGCTGATAATTATATGTGCCTTCATATCGGTAATAGATCCATTTTACTATAAAAAGTTAGCTAAAAACCGCACGCTGTTTACAGTATTTCATAACTTTGCATTATTTGTGGTTTTGCTTGTTACGTTACCTATTTTATTAAACCTAACTACGAGCCAAAGCTTAGCAATTGCGCTTGTAACCTCAGTACTTATTACTTTACCTAGCTTAACAAACTTAATGCCTGATGCGCGCTGGTGGCGTTTTCCTATTTTAGTTTTAATTTTATGCGTAATAAGCGCCGGGGTTTGGCAGCTTCGCAGCTTTGTTCCGCCAGCAGCCCTGCGTTTAACCGATATTACCTTGGCACACAAAGTAGATGTTGAGCATAAAAAACCACTAGGTAGCATTGATACTCTTGATTTATATACACTTCATCATGAAGGGTTATACACATGGACCGCAGTAAAAGCGCCAAGAGGCCTAAACGAAAAAATATTTCATGTATGGATACACAATAAAAAAGAGGTCGACAGAATTACGCTCAATATTAATGGCGGGCGAAAACAAGGCTACAGAGCATGGACTCATAAAGTAAATTTTCCGCATGATGCTAAAGGTAAGTGGCAAGTAAAAGTGGTAACTGAGTCTGGGCAATTAATAGGGCTTACGAAATTTATTGTTACACCTTAACGCTATAAATACGCTGATAATCAACTATAGATTTGATACGCTGTTTTTACATTACTTAATGGATGAGTGTTATGAGCATTGCTTTAGATATTGTTATGTGGCTAATGATAGAAACCATTTTAGGGTTTATTTTGTACTCTACCGGCTGTGCAATTTTAAACGTTTTCACCTTTGGTAAGTTTAAAGCTGACATTAAAGATTATGTGAGCTTTAAGGCAAATAAAGCTAAAAACGTTTACCTAATATGTTTACTTGGCTTTAGCTTTTACGCAGCGTTAATTGGTTTTGTTGCTTACATAAGCCAATAACTTAGGTTTATAAGTATATGAAGTTTAATAAGCTATTGGTTATAGCGGGGGTTTTAAGTTTTATAGCGTCACTTTTACATATTGCCTGTATTTTTGGCGGCCCTGATTGGTATCGCTTTTTTGGTGCTGGTGAGCACATGGCGCAGTTGGCTGAGCAGGGAAGTACGTATCCTACCTTTGTTACTTTAATTATATCAGCCATACTTGCTATATGGGGCATGTATGCGCTCTCTGGCGCAGGTGTTATTTTAAAGCTGCCTTTTTTAAAAACGGCTTTGGTATTAATAACAGGTGTTTATTTACTAAGGGGGATAGCAGGGTTAATAGCTCCTTTTGTAACAACCAGTCAGTTAATTCATCACAACTCCATTGTATTTTGGATTGTAAGCTCAATTGTATGCAGTATTTATGGGCTGTTTTATTTATTAGGTACGCTTAAACTTTTCCGAACACATACCTCATTAACTGTATAAATTAAACACAGCGAGCGCTAAAAATAGATTTTTCACAGCTCAGGTTAATCAAGTTATTTACTATGTAAGGAGCAACATGAGTCACGATCACAGCCATCATATTAGTCACTATAATCGCGCGTTTGCTATAGGCGTTTTACTCAATCTTATATTTGTCGTGATAGAAGCAGGGTACGGTTTTTTTGCCAACTCCCTCGCGCTTTTAGCCGACGCAGGGCATAACCTAAGCGACGTGGTTAGTTTATTACTTGCGTGGGGGGCAAATGTTTTGGCAAGTAAAGCCGCTACCGACAAGCGCACCTTTGGCTATAAAAAATCAACGGTGTTAGCGTCATTAATGAGCTCTGTTTTACTTATGGCTGCCCTTGCTAGCATAGCCTGGCATGCCATAGAACGTTTTGAAAACCCTCAGCCGGTTACAGGCATGACGGTTATAGTGGTTTCGCTTATTGGTGTAGTAATTAACACATTAACTGCGTTGTTGTTTGTGCAAGGTCAAAAGCACGATTTAAATATTCGAGGTGCTTTTTTACATATGGCGGCCGATGCTGCGGTGTCTTTAGGTGTGGTAATTGCCGGCATTGTTATTTTATTTAAAAACTGGCAGTGGGTAGACCCTGTTGTAAGTTTGAGTATTGTCGTGATTGTGTTTATTGGCACATGGGGATTATTTAAAGACTCGCTCAATTACGCCACAGACGCCGTACCCAAAAATATTAGTATAGAAAAACTAAAGCAGTATTTTTTAAGCATTGAGCATGTAACAGGTGTGCATGGGTTACATGTGTGGCCACTAAGTACCACAGAGTCTGCGCTTATTGTTCACTTAGTAACTGACAACAACGCATTAAATAACGACTTTTTAATTGAAGTACAGCACCATTTACATGACCACTTTGACATTGAACACGCCACCATTCAAGTTGAAAGCAGCCAAGGCAGCACAGGTTGTATGTTCAACCATGGGCATGCCCATGGTTAAACGTTAATTGGTTTTAAAAAATTAACCCTGATAGCTTGTAACAACTTAACGAAAAAATGAGTAGTAGCACGGGTAATATAACTACATTTAAAAGTGTTGAGTTGGTGTATTTTCCCATGACTGATTTTTGATTCACTAACCACACCAAATACGCGGTAATTATGGGCAGTAGTAATCCATTCGCAGCTTGTGCAAATATAATTACCGCAACAGGGTCAAGCCCCAGTGAGGCCACAAATGCACCGAAAGCTAAAATAGTAATGGCGACTGTTTTAAAACGGGTGTTACTCATTTCGCTTGACCAACCAAGCATGCCACATACCGCATACGCGCCTGCTAATGGGGCTGTTATTGCGCTTGTTAATCCTGCGGCAAATAAGCCAATAGCAAAAAAGTAATGCGCTGCTTCGCCAAGTAATGGCTCAAGTTGCACGGCCATATTTGCTGCACTAATTTTACCGGCATCGGTGCCATAAAAGGCAACAGACGCGGTTGATAAAATGGCAAGGGTGATCACCCCACCGAGCGTAATTGATAAACCTGTATCTAAGTTAGTTTGTTTAATAACAGTGTCTTTATCACTTTTAGAATGATCTTGCGCTGCTAAAACACCAGAGTGCAAAAATAAGTTATACGGTACAATGGTTGTGCCAATGAGGGCCAATACCGTTGTAATTGAGCCACTTGGCATTGTAGGTATAAACCCAGCGAGGACTTTAGCCATTGGTGGCGCAGCCATAATTAGGGTAGATATAAATACAAGGCTCATAAGGATCACCAGCAGTATTAATGCATTTTCTACCACTTTGTGCTTACCACTGTATAAAAGAATAGCGCTACATACAGCAATTAACGGCGTCCATATTTGTGCACTTACCCCTGGGAAAATACCAACTAGCCCCATACTTGCACCACTGAGGTTTCCTGCTTCATATGCAGCGCTACCCACACCAATTGCACTTATTACTAAAAAACTAGCAAGCGCTTTAAGATAAGGGGTTTTAATGTGTGCACGTAACGCTTGTGCTAAATCTTGCCCTGTTGCTACTCCTAATCGAGCAGCCATAGACTGCAACAAAATAGTGGCAATAACCGAAAATAGTAATGTCCAAATTAATGCAAACCCAAAGTTTGCACCGGCAACACTTGCCGTTGTGATTGTTCCGGGGCCAATAAATGCGGCTGTTACAAGTAATCCTGGGCCAAATCGCATACTGTTACCTTAATATTTGCTTTTAAATTTAGAACAACGTTTTATTACGTTGAACCTAGATTGCTGCCACTTTACGTGCCATGCAGCGAGAGCCCCACCTTGGCTAATTAACCTTACACTCTGGGTAATTATTTTAATATGACTATCAAAAAGCCGCGTAGGATACCAACTTATATATAGATTTAAAGAGCCAAACGATTACCTGCTTGTTAAATGCACAATATGCGCGAGTTATATTTATAAATCAGCCATGTGCGTTGTTGGTTTCTCATTTTTATCCTACCTTATAGATTGTAAAATGAGCAAGTTACTTAGTTTTTTAATGATGTGGGCAATTTTTTAAATAAATTGTTTAAAAAGGCATCTTTTTATTGCTGAGCTTCGTTATATAGCACTATTATGCGCAACTTTTTGGTTTTGGACCTTTTAATGAAAACTAATTTAAAAATCTCTCACATAATCTGCATTATGTCGCTGGCTTTAGGTACGAGTAAAAGCGCTGCGAATGAGTCGCTACAAGAGCTTGAGGTAGGTGTAGGCGGGAATATAAAAAGCGTTGCACACCCTGATCACGCAAATAAAAAATTTAATATTCATATTCATCCTTTATGGGAAAGCCATTATGTGACAGAAGGGCGCGATAACTTGCCCGGTAGCGCTTTAGCCTCTATTGCGGGCGAAATAAATTACAATGACTTTACGTTTATCCCTTGGTTAGCAACAGGCACTGATAATGACTACGATGAGCTAAATTTAAATGCTATTTATTCAACTGAGCTTGCAGAGCACCTAACTTTATATGCAGGTTACAACCATATAAAAGCACGCGAGGAAGGAGTAAATTCCCATGATAATGAGCTTAGCCTCGATATAAGCTATGCATATGATTGGGATATACATGCAATAGCGAGTATCTACCACTCGTTATCGCTAAGCGGCTCTTTTATAGAGGTGGGAATTACAAAAGAGTATGCATTTAGTGATTTAATGCGATTGGAGCTGCAAACTGCGGCGGGTTTTAATAGTGGTTATGTAAGCGATGGCCACAATGGCCTTAATAACGTAAAACTTGCTGCTAATTTATCTTATCAACTATTAAATAATGTCATGCTATCTGGCTATGCCAGTTACAGCGTTGCAATAAACAAAGATGCTGCACACTATAGCGGTGATGAACATTTACGCTCCTTATTTTGGGCAGGGTTTGGTGTTAGTTATCAATTTAATTGAGGGTAGGCTTGGCGTTAGCGTTAAAGCGTAAGTGATGGGTGCCACCCTTATTAATTTTTGTTTAGAGTGCTAAAAATTGTGCAAACAAATAAAAGCCTCGCATTTTTAATATGTTTTAGGTTTAAGGTATAGTGGGTACAACACTCAATTAAAGAGGCTTTTATGAAATTTTTAGTTTTTTTAGGCACCGTTAGAGATAGCACACCCCCTAAGCCAGCACGATTAGGAGAGCGAGTAGCTGAGTCATGCCTCAAATGTTTAAACCAGCGCTACAGCGAGCACGAGTTTGAGCTTATAGACGCGCTCGACTTTCCTTCAGAGGATGTATTTAAACCTCATTTTGCCTATGCAAAAAGCCAAGCTCCAGCACATTTAACAGCCTTAGCAGATAAAATTACCCAAGCAGATGGCTATATAATGGTAAGCCCAGAGTACAATCATAGTATGAGCCCGGCATTAGCTGATTTGCTAAACCATTTTGGCAGTTCTTTGTTCTCGTATAAGCCAAGCGCTATTGTCACCTATTCGGCAGGGCAATGGGGAGGGTTACGTGCGGCAATTAGTTTACGTACCTTTTTATCAGAACTTGGGTGTTTGCCAGTCTCTGCAATGGTTCATGTACCAAAGGCGCAAGAGGTGCTAAATAGCGATGGTTCAATGCAAGAGGGCGAAGAAGAAAAATCGTGGTTTAATTATTATTCGCGTACTTTTAGCCAACTGAAGTGGTGGGCACAGGCGAGCAGCCAACATAGTAAAAACGTAGATCCCCACGCTATGTTAAAAAGTTTTAAAACAGCGCCATCTCAGCGAAATGCACCTTAAAAAATGTATTAAGGTGCGCTTTTATATGTGCACTGTTTTTATATACAGTACTTTACTCGATTAAAACAATAAGCTAATTGATAAGCGGGCTGTGCGAGGCTCAATAGGATGAAAGTGATTGTCTTCTACACCTTGTGCAGGCTCGCCAGGTAAGCGCGAAGCGTAGTAGTAATCTATATCGTGATCGGTACTATCAAATAAATTCAGTAGTTCAAAATCGACTTTCCAGTGAGTTTGTTTATAGCTAATAGCACTATTAACTACCGTTAATGGTTCAGATCGAATATCACCAGAGTCAGAAAGCGTACGTTTACCTATGTGGCGTACTCTAAATGATGATTGCCACATTTGACTTATATGCCAATTTAAACCTGCACTTGCAACAACAGGTACTGCGCCTTCTATATAGTTTTTGTCAGAGTTTATATTTAATCTTGAATGAGTAAACGAGGCTTCCATGTCTAGGCTAAAGCGTTCATTAATCCAATAATACGCACTTAGCTCTAGACCATAACGTTTTGATGCATCACTGGGCTCTGTATTACCCGCATCACCTACAAATAAAAGCTCTGAGTCGAGTGTAAGCCACCATAAAGCGGCGGATAAATTAACGTTTTGATCATCGGCAAAACGCAGGCCTAGTTCAGCACCTTCACTTTTTACCAGTAAATCTACTTTTTCGGCATTTTGTTGGCTAACAGGGTCAATATTAATGGTAGTGCCGCGGGCATCGTTTGAATGAAAAGACTGCCCCCAGTTTGCATAAGCGACTAGCAAATCGGTAAGTTTATAATTTAAACTGCCTTTAAAGCTTACTAAGTCATTGTTTGCTTTTCCCGAGTTTACCCGTGTAATACTGCTTACATCGGTATCAAAATAGTCGTACCGCACGCCTGCAGTGGCCTCTAATTTAGGTGTGAAAAGTATTTTTGTTTGCCAATAACTCGAATAGCTTGTTTGTTTTATTGCATCTTGTCTTATTGTATTGAGTCTTTCTCGCGCTTTAGTGTTATAAAGTCCTACCTTGTCTATATCGTCATGGCGAACCTCAAGCCCTGCTGTGTGCTGCATATTTAAACCAGCAGTAAGGGAGTCAAATTGATAACTTAGCTCACCACCATAAATAGTGCGGCTGTCTTGTTGATTAAATTGATCGCCATTTATAGGGTCGTTTAAAAAATAGCTAAAGTTAGAAAACAGCGTTAAATCGTAATTTATGGCATAAAGACTGGTTTGTATATGCTTGCCTTGCCAAGCACTTGATAGGCTATAGCGACTCGAACTCCCCCCAAGGCTGGTATCAAGCGACCCTAATGGTGACGTTATATTTTGTGACACTGCGCGCTGTGGAATTTGATCGGCTGATTGCCATGTGTTGTCGTAGGCCATTGCTGTAATAGATAAATCTCCATTTAAAGCTTTGCCAACATAACGAAGTAGGGCATTTTTTTTATTTACGTTTTCGTTTATATCATCCCACGGGCCATCGTAGCCTTGCCACTCAGCTGCTGCTATTAACTTGGCATTAGATACATCAACCGCACTAAGCACAACTGCACGTTTATAGTTATCTTCACCAATGCTTAGCTCTATTTGCTTGTGCTTTAAGTTATTAGCTAAATTAAATTGCGCACTCCCCGCACTTGAAAAGTCGCCTTGTGTAGCGCTGTATGATCCTTTTTGGTAATTTATAGTTGAAATAGCTTCTGGAATAATAAAATTAAGATCGGTATAACCTTGCCCGTGTCCATGGCTTCGCATATTTATGGGCATGCCCTCAATGCTGGTGGCAAAGTCGGTGCCATGATCTAAATTAAAGCCTCTAATAAAGTATTGATTAGCCTTACCTGAGCCACTGTGTTGTGTAACCGCCATACCTGGAATAAGCTCTAACATTTCGGCGCTTCTGAGCATGGGACGCTGCTGTATTTCTCCTTGACCAATAATACCGCTTGAGGCACTGATAGACTCGCCAATTAAACCATCTCTATGCCCATAAACAGTAAGGGTCTCTATATTCGCGTAGCTGCTAATGCTATATAACGTGCTCAGTGTAAGTAAAGCTAATCTCTTCATCGCTAAAATCCCTATGTATTTACTATCTAATAAAATAAGCAGATAGTTTAAATACGGCTTAGCTAATCGATTGGATGCAACATTTGTTATCAAGGTGTAATAGTGCATGTTTAGCACTTAGCTAGTTAGCTTTTTAGGTATGAGTAAAAACTACCTGGTGAGTATTGTAATCTGCCTATATAACACTAATAATCATCTGGCTAACTCACTATTTAACCTATAAAACAAAGAGCCTGTATTGAAAGCCAAAGAAATTCGCAATTTTTATATTAACGAAGAGCAATCTGTTTATTTGCTGTCGCATAGAGATGCCAAAAAACACCGTCAATGGCTTAATATTTGTATTAAACAACTGAGTGCGCTTGGGTATAAAAATGTAGAGATGATTGGCTCAGGCGCGTTTGGGTTTGTGTTTGCTGGCAATGACGAAAACGCCTTACCTTGGGTGTTTAAGTTCTCGCGTATTACGCTTGCCCAAAGCGTACGCGACCGCCTAGAAGACGAAGCGTATATGCTCTCGCAAATTAATAACCCCCTAGTGCCCACCTTTTATGCTTTTGAGCGTATAAAAAAGCAAGGTATTTTAATGATGGCCCGCGCCATTGGAGAAGACCTTGAAAAAGTATCGCTAAAAAAAGGGCGTTTTAGTGCCGCCCATATTATGCAATTAGCGGTGCGGCTGCGTAATGTATTAATAGATTTGCGTAATCATAAAAATGGTTTAACCCCTCAACCTATAGTACATGGCGATATTAAACCTTCTAACTTGGTATGGGATGAGCAAAGCGATGCGCTGTCTTTAGTTGATTGGGGAAGCTCTGTTTACGCACAGGTTGATAGTAAGGGTGAGCCTATAGCCAGTAATTTTATGGATTTAATGTCGGGAGATTTAAGCACTACTAATGCCAGAATGGGCGATGTGTATTTTATAGGTGATGCGCAAATGTCGGGTGAGCAGTCATCGCCACGATTTGATGAACAAGGCGTGGCTTCTACTTTATATGCACTTGCCTCCGCACAGTCGTGTCGTTTTGGCGCGCAAGCCATTCCTGCAAGCTCGCTTGGCTTACCCAAAGAGCTTGCCAATGTAATTGATGGCATGCTGTCTAAAAATAAAACCATACGAGATGGCGCAGGCGATTACTTTATGCGTAACATTACCAAAATGGCTAAGGCGTATTTACCTGAGCTTAAAAAAGCGGAGCCTCGTCCTGCTATTCCGTATTGGTTTGGTAAAGGCGATAAGCCCGACACCGTAGTATATAGCTCGCGAAAACAGTTTTTACGACAAGCCGATCATAATCAACAATTGCTTGATGTAAACGATGCTCAATTAGATCGCTACTATAAAGAGTTTTTGTTTGATACCGGCGATACCGAAAAAGCCTTTTTGGCCTCTATCAGCCGCCTAGCTAAATACCCGGTAGTGGGTGGATTGAGCTTTCATTGGAAAGATGAGTCGTTGTTTGTTGAGTCATCGCTTATTATGCATGATGAAAGTTTAAAAACAGCCTTTACCGATGCCATTAATAATACCGTGATGCTTGCACAAGCAATAAGTCAAAAAGGTTTATTTAAGTGTTGTTTATTTGATGCGCGTAAAACTATTCAGTTAGAGCGAGATGGAACCGGAGCGTTTAAGTTTGATAACCTCCCTGAGCTTGATTATGAAGTTGTTAGTATGAAGGCAAACGAAATTGCACGTCCACATTCTTACTTTGAAGATGGTAAAGATCCTGATGAGCAGCTGCAACTTCCTAATAAAGTGATTAGATGCGTGTTTGAGCTAAACCAAATTCATCATACTGGCTGTATTATATTTGAAGCCCTGCCAGATAGAATGAAAATACACCATTACTATCGCTTACTCGATGAAAGCAAAGAAGTAGAGTTTAAACGGTTACTTAATAAATTAATGCAGTATGCAGTTAACATTACTGATGTGGGAGTAGCAGGATTTATGAAGCTTCCTTATAAAAACACTCGCGAATTTTCGCTTTGTGAAAAACAACCAGAGAATTTCTTTCCTAAAAATCCAAAATTATTAGCGCAATAAATTAAAAAAGGGCAGCTTAATATTAAGTCTGCCCTTGGCTACTTAATTTTTAGTTTAAAACACTGTGCTAAAAGGCGTACGCGGTGTTAAGGCAAACTGATGAGTCATTTTTTGCTGTTTGTTAGTGGCGGTAATGTGGTACTTATTTAAATCAGAGTTTTGACTAAATAACCTAACGTTTAATTTTAGCTGTGCGCTTATATCGGGCACTGTATATCGGCCCGTAATTGTTATGTACTCAATGTTATTAGTATCAGTATGCGACACTTCAGGGTTTAGTAATAAGCCCTCTAGGGAAAACTTATAATGATGATCGTTTAAATAAACCCCTCGCATTATGGTTTTGCTGATTTGCTTTTTATGGGCGTTAAATTCATCCATAGATACTTTTTTATTTAAATCATCATCAAGGTTATTAAATGCAGAAATAGGCAGCGAGAGCACAATAAAGGCATGGTTATCTATCACGTTTAATGTTCCGTGTTGAGCCACCATTAAATGTGCATAAACAACCGGTGCTATAACAATGTTGGCCACTAAAATAAGTGCAACCAGTGCTTTTTTATGTATTTTCTTCATACTCACTCTGCCTATAAGTAAATTTATAGTTCGCCTTTAACACAGCGTTGAAAAAACGGATAAGTATCGGTTGCATAGTAATGGTATATGCCTTGTGGGAATTCAGGAGTCACACCAAAGCGCCCGTTACACTCATCTAAATCGCCAGAGCCAGCTACATACTCCCAATCTTGTGCAAAAGTCCCAAGTGGATAAATATCGGTAGAAGGGCGGTTATCGCTCACAGTACTAACATGTTGGTAGCTACCTGTCATCACTTTAAGTGACGAACTTGCATCATCCGCGGTGCTATAGCCATAGCGCGCATAAATAGGAAACCCATCAGCCGCCCATGCAATTAGAGTCATTGTTGAGCTGTTGCCGCCTCTAAGGGAGATAAATCCCTCAGGCATGCCATGATAATGATATGTGCCATCGGGCTGTACGTGTGCGTTGTTATCGTCTGTTCCAAAACTAAAGGTATCTTGGCTTAGTGCTTCAATACTCCAGTTGCCACTGTTATCGCCAAGCGAGCAATTATCGCCAGAGTCATCACAACTGCCGCCGGTACCGGCATCAATTTTAACGCCATTTAGTACTATGCCTAACACGCCTCGAGGGCCGCCCATTAAGGTTGCCGTATCGCTTTGTATAGGCGTTAACGTAAAGCTCTCACTCACTGTTTGCTCAGAAATGGTGTTTGGATTATCGGGGTTAGGAAAGGTGCCCACATCATGATCGGGAATGCCATTAGCAACTACATCGCGTGTTGTACCTGTACATGCCCAATCAGCAGAACTGGTGGTTTGCACTGATGTTGAGTCGTTGTATTCATTGTAACTGTATTCACATAGCACTTGCTCGGTTGAGCTGGAGCCACTTGTTGCTGTTGTACTTTCACTGCTTGAACTTGTACTTTCATCAGTGGCGGTTGTTAGGTTTTGCTCATCACTGCCACATGCAACAAGAGAAGAAATTGCTGCGCTTAATAACGAAATTTTTAATAGTTTAACTTTATTACATAGAGTGTGATTCATCATACACAGCCAATTAAGTACTAATTGACGCTATTTTTGATCTTAAATGTGCAAGCAATGTGCAAAAATAAATCAACATTGAGTATGTTTGTTAATCAGGTGATTTTACTTAAGCTGCATGTATTATAAAATCAGTGCATTAACAGCCTAAAGTAAAGAATGGTGTAATGGCAAAATCAAAACCTGAGGTGTCGATTCAAAGTTGTGGGATTTATTCTACATGGGATAGCAAAAGTAAAGCATTGCCACAAATTGAGCAATTTACTACCAATGTAATTGCCAAGCTTGATGTTGAATTTGGTTTAATAATTAATATTAAAAAAGCAAAAGGCGAAAAACTTCACTTTTGTATTTATCACCCCGATATACCAGACAGTAATGGCGAAATAATGCCGCCCTTTGAAGGCGTTGAATACATTAAAGAGAACGACTGGCAGTTTTATTTAGGTGATACGCTGTGGGAGCCTATTGAAAATAAATTAGGTGATTGGCGAATGACACTCACCCTTAATAATAAAATTATTGCCGATAAAACATTTAACGTTGCACTTGAAGAGCAAGGCTCTGTTAATGATTTTTGGCGTAAACGAGGTTACTAAGTCCTAAAATTGCAGGGCTAAAAAAAGCCAATATACATTGGCTTTAAAAATATAACTTAACCTGAACTCTGGTTAAGAGATAGACCAACATAATTTATCATGATGATCTTTAAGCTTAATTCTCTAGCCAGCGGTTTTCGGTGAAAACAAGGCGAATTTACGCGTCAATAGCTAGCCTATTGCAAGTAAATTCAACGCTGTTAGCGCTGAAAATAGCTGCTAGAGATAGATTTATTATCCAGAGTTGAGGTTAACTTAGTTACCCCACGGGTTAGTTGCATTTGAGCGTTGTTTTCGTGCCCTGGCGCGTTGTTTAGTGGCCTTTTTTTCCATAATTCGCTTTGCATCACTAAAACTTAATTCGCACGGCTCCCCCGGTTTATGATCAGCAGGAATAACTCTATCTCGTGGCGGTAATTCGTATTGCACATCGTCGGGTTTAGGTAAGTTTTTAAGGCGGTATAGGTAAAAGTTATCTACCTTTTCTTGTGCCCATTGTGTTTTACGTAAAAACTTAACCGCCGATTTTACATCTGGGTTGTTTTTAAAACAGTTTAATTGCAAATAAGCGTGTAGTAGCTCCCACCCATATTGCTCAACCAGTTCTTCAACCACTTGCTCTAATTTTACGCCTTGCAGTGGGTTATTACTGTAAAGATCTTGGTTGCTCATAGGTGTTGCCTCATTAATAAAAATACAAATGCCATTATAAATTTAATAACGAGGCTTTAATAGATAAAATTGCTTAACTTTGGCAATTAACAACTACGCGGCCGCGAATTTTACCTTCCATAAGTTGCTCGGCATTTTCGATTACTTGCTCAAGTGTAATTTCGGTTGAAATTTTATCAAGGTAATCGGCTTTTATTAAGCTTGCTAGTCTGTCCCATGCTTCTACTCTGTCTTTTTTAGGGCGCATAACGCTGTCTATACCAATTAAAGATACACCACGTAAAATAAAGGGCGCTACTGATGCGGGTAAATCCATGCCTTGGGCTAAACCACACGCAGTAACCACACCACCGTATTTAAGCGATGCACAAATATTAGCAAGCGTGTGGCTCCCTACCGAATCTATAGCACCCGCAAAGCGTTCTTTTTGAAGTGGCTTACCTGGGTTTGAAAGCTCATCGCGGCTAATAATTTGTGACGCACCTAGTTCTTTTAAGTAATCGCTTTGCTCCATTCTTCCTGTTGCAGCGGTTACGTTATAGCCCAGCTGATTTAATAAATAAATAGCAAAGCTGCCAACACCACCGTTTGCACCGGTCACTAATATTTCGCCATCACTTGGAGTGATGCCTTGTTTTTCAAGGGCAATAACACTCAACATTGCTGTGTAGCCTGCGGTGCCAATTTGCATTGCTTGTTTTGGCGATAGCGCTGCAGGGAGGGGGATTAACCAATCACTATTAAGCGATGCCTTTTGTGCTAAGCCGCCCCAGTGTTTTTCGCCCACACCAAAGCCATTTAAAATTACATTATCGCCAACAGCAAATTCATCCGTACTTGTTTCACTTACTGTGCCCACTAAATCGATGCCTGGCACCATAGGAAAACTGCGCACAACAGGGCCTTTACCTGTAATGGCTAACCCATCTTTGTAATTGAGTGTGCTGTAAAGTACATCAAGTTGCACGTTTTGATCTGGTAGGTCACTTTGCTGCACTTCACTAAGCGCCGCAGCGTAGTTTTCGTCTTTCGTAATTACAATAGCTTTAACTGAGTTACTCATAACATATCCTTTTAGACCGATCGGTTTTTAATGGCTAATTAAAATGCGCATTAGGTGAGTAATGCGCGTAAAAACATTTCTGTATACAACGTAAGGGGTTTATTTGATTGGGTAAGTTTAGCGCGCATAACGGCGCCTTCCCAGCCAATCCAAAAATATTCACTCATAAGCTGCGTATCAACAGTTTTAGCAATCGTGCCTTGTTGCTGTGCTTCATTTAAACACTGCTCCACTTGCTGCTGCCATGCTACGTAGCTTTGTAGTAGGCGGATTTTAAATTCATCACTTAAATGATTGAGCTCTTGATTTAAATTGCCGACCAAACAACCGCGTTTGTACTGGTATTTTTGCATGCCCATAATGGCACTTTGCGTAAAGTGAATTAAGCGCTCGAGGGGCGGGGTATTGCTATCGGTTAAATATTTTTTGAGCTTAGTAATAAAGTAGTCATCGTAGGCATTTACTAACGCAATACCAAACGCTTCTTTACTTTTAAAGTAATGATAAAACGAGCCTTTAGGCACGCCGGCTTTTTTTAAAATGGTATCAAGGCCAGTTGCGCTAAAACCAAATTCGGTTAAGGTTTCTAGGCCAACCCTAATAAGGTGCGCTTTGGTATCGGCGTTTTCGCGAGGTATTTTAGGGGGTCTTCCGCGCCGTGCAGGTGCCTGAGCAGTGTTCATTATAAGTAACCCCTAATAGCCTTTTTTATAGTTAATCCATATTAGACCGATCGACTTTAATTAATCAAGCATAAATACCAATTGTTTAAAAATAAATCGTTAAAGCTGTTTTTTAAACAAAAGGGCAAATTGCAATAAAATCGTCATGATTACATTTTTGTTTGGAACTTAGCCAAAAAAGGTGTGTCGGATAAATAGGTCGTGTTGATTTTTGCTGGTTAAATTTGCAGTGGTGTTTGGCATTTAGACAAGGCGGTAAAGCACCATAAATACCAACTATATGCTTCCCATTAGCTGCTTTCATTAAGCAGTTATTTAATCGCTTTAATGGAGATATTTAAATCAGCAAAGTAGAACACGCCTTAGCACATAAGTGCATTTAAGCGGTTAGATAGCCGTATTGTAAATTAAAGAAGTAGTAAGAAATGAAGTGGTGCGACCACTGTGTTTTTATTAATGTTAAATTATTTTTGCATCAGCATGTTAGTTAATGTCAAACAAATTAATTAATTTTGCTATTTGAATTTAACATTTTTATTAACTATTCATTAAATGTAGATTTCACTAATGCTACAAAATTTATAATTAAAAAAGGTGAGGATATTACCGATGAAGAGACAAAAAAGAGATCGTTTAGAAAGAGCTCATTCTCAAGGTTTTAAAGCAGGTTTAGCCGGGCGCTCAAAAGAGCTATGCCCTTATCAGCAAATCGATCCTAAGTCAGAATGGTTAGGCGGTTGGCGTGAAGCAATTGAAAACCGAAACATGTATAAAACCTAATTCATCAAATAAGAATTAACGTAAAAAGGCCTCCAAATGGAGGCCTTTTTGCATACATTACTAATTTTAGAATGCGCTTGTGTCTTGAAATAAGCCCACTTTTAAATCTTTTGCTTCGTAAATTACGCGGCCATCTACTTCAACTGTGCCATCAGCCATACCCATAAATAATTTACGCTTAATTACACGTTTCATATCAAGGCGGTACGTTACTTTTTTAGCGGTAGGTAAAATTTGACCGGTAAATTTAACTTCACCCACACCTAAAGCACGGCCTAAACCAGGCCCACCAGACCAGCCTAAGAAAAAGCCAACGAGTTGCCACATAGCATCTAGCCCTAAACAACCTGGCATAACTGGGTCGCCTTTAAAATGGCAATCGAAAAACCATAGGCTTGGGTCAATATCAAGCTCAGCTACAATTTGGCCTTTACCGTGCTCGCCGCCATCAGCAGTGATTGAAGTAATACGGTCCATCATTAACATGTTGTCGCTTGGTAAACGGCAGTTACCTTCACCAAACATTTCACCTTGACCACATAGGATCAAATCTTCTTTTGTATAGCTATTTTTAGGTTCCATAACACTTATCTTCGCTTAGAAATTGCCAAGTACTTTAGCGTACACTTGTACGCTAAACAACTCGGAGCAGTTGAAAAAAACACTTTTTTGCGTGATTTATCGCCAATCAGTAGTGGCGATTGCTTTTTGCACTATAAAACCGCGCAATTACAATCAGAAATCATTATAATTACCCCTGACTTATAACCAGTTTAAAGGAAGTTTATGATCCTTTTTGTTAACTCACTAACAGTGATTGATTTTTCTTACTTATGTAACAAACGCGGCGCCGTTGGCGAGAGCTGGATTGTTGACTTAACGTTGCATGGCAAGCTAAATGAAGAGTCTATGGTGTTAGACTTTGGCTTAGTTAAAAAGCAAATTAAAGGCATAATTGACGACTGTTTAGACCACAAACTAGCAATTGCTAAAGGTTTAAATGGCACAGTACAAGAATTTGATTCGCACAAAACGCTTGATTGCACATTTGGTGATAACCACCATTTAGCCATGAGTGCTCCGCATCAAGCTTATTGCATGATAGATGCACCAGAAATTAGCGTTGAATCAGTGACTGAATTTTTAATCGACACTATTTTACCAAAACTGCCAGGAAACATTGAAAAAATTGAGTTGTCGCTTAAACCAGAGCACAGCCAAAGTTTTTATTATCATTACAGCCATGGCCTTAAAAAGCACGATGGCAACTGTCAGCGTATTATTCATGGCCATCGTTCGCAAATTGGTATTAGTTTAGATGGTATGTCTATGCCACGCTTACAAAAGCAATGGGCAGAAAAATGGCAAGATATTTACTTAGCCACGCGTGAAGACCAAATCGCTGCAAGCGAATTAAAACACATAAGCGCTAAAAACGATGATGTGTGCTTTGCCTACACCGCTGCACAAGGTTACTTTGAAATGGCGATTAGCGAGTCACGCTGTGACATTTTACCTGTTGATACAACGGTAGAATGTATTGCTCAACACCTTGCTGAGCAAGTTAAGGCAGAATACCCAGACAAAGACGTAAAAATTACCGCTTATGAAGGCGTAGGAAAGGGATCGATTAGTTATGCTTAAAACTCTTTTAGCCACAGCGCTTGTAACCACAACTAGCTTTAGTGCATTAGCGCTTGAGCTAAAAGGGCACCTTACACAGGGCGGCTTAGTGACAGGCAAGCTTGAAAATGTAAAGTCGGTATCACTAGATGGTAAAACATTAAAGTTATCAGACTCTGGCGATTTTGTGTTTGGCTTTGGTCGCGATGCGAAAGCAAAACACGCCCTTACGTGGGTAGATAATAACGGTAAAACACATACTCAAGATTTAATGATCACTAAACGTGATTATAAAATTGATAAAATTACCGGTGTGGCTAAAAAGTATGTGTCGCCCCCTAAAGAAGTAAGCGCACGTATTAGCCGTGAGGCGCAAGCAATACGTAAAGCGCGCGCAGTTAACTCTGATTTACAGTACTTTTTAGAGCCGGTATTAAAGCCTGCACAAGGGCGTATATCGGGTGTTTATGGTAGCCAACGTTATTTTAACGGCGAACCGCGACGCCCACATTTCGGTTTAGATATTGCCAATAAAACCGGCTCGCCTGTTTATGCTCCGATTAGTGGCACCGTGGTGTTTGCTGACCCCGATTTATACTACTCTGGCGGTACGCTTATTATTGACCACGGCCATGGCGTTACCTCTACATATATTCATTTAAGCAAATTAGATGTAAAAGTAGGCGATACAATAAGCCAAGGCGACAAAGTTGCCGAAATAGGTGCAACAGGGCGTGTAACAGGCCCACACCTTGATTGGCGTTTTAATTGGGAAGGCGAGCGCCTAGACCCAGCATTATTGATGCAAGATAAGCTTGCTAATAAAAAGTAGATACTATGACAGACATTAACCGCGATGCAATTATTGCAAAGCGTATTGAAGACTCAACGACCTCGGTCACTAAAACGGTGTTTCCTGGGCGCACTAATCATCACAACACATTATTTGGTGGCGATGCGTTAGCATGGATGGACGAGGTTGCTTTTATTGCCGCCACTCGTTTTTGCCGAAAGCCGTTAGTGACTATTTCATCTGATAGAGTTGATTTTAAAGAGGCTATTCCAGCGGGGACTTTTGCTGAGCTAATTGCTAAAGTTGTGCATGTGGGCAATACATCACTTAAAGTGGATGTAGATATTTGTTTAGAGACCATGCATAAAGATGATAAGCACTCGGCGATTTCAGGCAGCTTTACTTTTGTAGCCGTAGATGATGACCACAGACCGACACCGGTTGTGTGCGATAAAATGATTTACGGTTTTGACAAGTAAATATTAAGGCAAGCGGCCTTTAAAGAAGCACCTTTTTTAGGTGCTTCTTTAATTATATAAAAAGAACACATCATACTGGTTTGTTGTAAAAAACAACCTTAGCAGCTATGAAGATATATAGATTTCGTCAGCAAAATAGGGAGGTATAAAAAAGGCATGGAATGCATGCCTTAAAAATAATGAATTTTACACACTGTAAGTGCAGAGGTGTTAAAGCACCATAGCCGCAATCCAACCAAATATAAGTAATGGAATATTAAAATGTATAAAGGTGGGGATCACTGAATCTCGTATATGGTCATGTTGACCATCGGCATTTAAACCCGAGGTTGGTCCAAGTGTAGAGTCTGAGGCAGGAGAGCCCGCATCACCTAATGCACCCGCTGTGCCCACTAAAGCCGCAGTTGCCATAACCGAGAAACCTAAATCTAAACATAAAGGAACAAATAAGGTAGCTATAATTGGCACTGTAGAAAACGAACTACCAATACCCATTGTTATCAATAATCCCACCAATAAAATAGAGGCCGCAGCGAGGGGCTTATTGCCATCAAATAACGCCGCGCCACTGTGAACTAAACTTGCTACATCACCGGTTGCTTTCATTACTGAGGCAAATCCTTGAGCCGAAATCATAATAAAGCCAATCATCGCCATCATGGCGACGCCTTTACTAAATACGTCGCCGTTTTCTTCCCACTTAACAACACCAAATACACTAAATATCATTACGCCAACAAGGCCGCCTAATATCATAGAGCCACTTAGGTTTTGTGCAACCAATGATGAAAGCACAGCAAACAAACCCACGATCATCACTTTTTTTGGCTTCTCAATGTCGCTAGCTTTGCTTTGTGTTGTTAACGGTTGCGCTTGGTAGTCACGGCGCTTTGCGTAACTTATAAACACCGCAATAATTAACCCAACCAACATACCGCAGGCAGGAATAATCATTGCCATAGGCACTTGGGTGTTAACTATGTCTAGGCCGTTATCAACTAAGTTTTTATGCAAAATAGAGTATAAGTAAATGCCACCAAATCCATAAGGCAATACCATGTAAGAGGTAGCTAAACCAAACGTTAATATACAGGCAATGGCGCGACGGTCTATACGTAGTTGATTAAACACAACCAGCAAAGGGGGGATTAAAATAGGTATAAAGGCTATGTGCACAGGTACTAAATTTTGAGAAGAGATAGCGCAGCCTAATATAATTAATAAAATAAAATAGCTTAAAAAGGTTTCGCTGCCAGCACCTTGTGCATTCACTTTGTTTAATAGCTTTTCGGCGAGGATACGGGTTAATCCCGATTTTGAAATAGCCACTGCAAAGGCACCTAACATTGCGTAACTTAGTGCAATTTCAGCGCCGGCCGACAAACCAGAATTAAATGCATCAACACTTTCTTTTATCCCTAAACCCGCTGTTAAACCAGCTACAAGTGCACTAATTATCATAGCTACAATGACATTTACACGGGCTAAGGAGAGCCCAAGCATTAAAATAACGCCTATAACAACCGCATTCATAGTTTTCTCTATTTTGAAGATTTAATTAATTTTATCAGATCTTTAGCCTGATTTTTACGTTCTTTAGTAAAAGGTTTTTTAGCGTAGCGCACTTGGTTAAATAAATAGCTAAATTCGCTTAAAGGTTCCGCAGCATTAGGGCTTTGCTCAGCAAAGTATATTAACTGCTGATTAGGTGAATAATGACTAGGCGCTGCTATGTGGCTTTTATCTGCCCAGTGCTTAATTGCCTCAAATTCTACAACTAACGGCGGCCGTTTACTTTTATTGCGTGGCCAATTTAAATAAATAAAGTAAGCAGCAAAGCTAAAAGCAAGTCCTAAAATAACCGCCAAAGGGACCAGCCAAAGATGTTTACTACCAAAAAGTGATTTTAAAAAGTTGCTTTGCTTTTCTTCGTCAAAGCCAAGTACCCAGCTAGTCCATTGGTAATCAAGGGTTTCTAGTTTGAGCCTTAACCAATTAACGGCTGCAAAGTTACTTAAACTCACTAAGCCAAAATCGAGATTACTTTTAAATTCATCATTGAGTTCTTCGTTTTGTGAAAGTGAACCATTTAACCGCTCGGGGGCGACCACCGCAGTGGCATCAAAAATTTGCCACTGATTATTAATATACACTTCAACCCAAGCGTGGGCATCGTATTGACGAACCGATAAATAATTATTTGTTTGGTTTTTTTCGCCCCCTAAATAACCGCTGGCCAAGCGCGCGGGAATACCGGCGCTTCTAAAAATATACGCTGCTGCACTGGCGTAATGGCCGCAAAAGCCGCGCTTTTTATCAAATAAAAATTGATCAATAGTGCTGTCACCGGTCATTGGCTCAGGGGTTAACGTGTAACTAAATTCTTGTTCAGCAAAGTAGCTAAGCAATGCATTATAAAAGTCGCTTTGCGAGGTGGTTGATTGTTTAAGTTTGGCAGCAAGCTTGGCTGCTTGTTGGTTTGTTTGGTTATTTAAGCGTGTGTAATAAGCGGTTTGCCAATTTGAAAGTTGCTCTGTACTCAGTGCTGCACTTGATACCTGATACTGCAAGCTTTTAGCTTGATATTGTTTTTTTCGAAGTAACCCTAGCGCATTACTTTCAACATTTTTATTGTTACTGGTTGCGTAATCAAGCCCATATAACCATTTTTGATTAGCAGGCTCGGCAATAATAGTGTAGGTGTGTTGTATCGTAATTTGTTTATTGGGATCAGCGCTTTGATTATTATATTTTAATAAATCAGATGTTTTCCACGCTTTACCATCAAAAGTATCGTGTACAAGTGCTCGCCAATAATAAGGCGAGGCGGGCGTGTTGTTATCAAAACGCGCTCTAAAAACCAGTTCATCAGAATTAGACAGCTTTGCAATATCAAACGGGTCAACCTGTTCAGAGAGCCCTGTTTTAGCAAGCTTTGGCCCAGGTAACTGCCAAAAAGCGGGCATTTTAGGTAAAAACAACAGCAAAAATATTGCTAAAGGCAAAGCAATAAATAACAGCTTAGCACTTTGTTTAGAGGCTAATTTTAAACTATGAGAAGATTCAATTAAGCTCAATACAGCAAAGTTGAGTAAAAATAGGGCGCTCATGGTTAAGGTGGTTATTATGCTTTGGTTAAACAAATACGCCGATGAAATAGAAAAAAACGTGAGTGTGACAATAATATGGTAATGTTTTTTTGTTTTAGCCTGCAGTAATTTAAAAATACTAGAGAGCAATAACATAGCAACAAACAATATGACTGTATCGCCTATACCTATGGTGTAAATCATTAATATTAAAGCTAACCCAGCCAAAATATTTGCAAGCCACGCGTTAGGTTTAGGGTTGTTAGTCAGTGTTAAGTACACGTTCCAAAGGCATAAAAGCGATAAAACCCCAATAAACAGTATGGGCATATGCGATAAATAAAACGCAAATAAGCAGGCGTATATAAAGCTCATTGCTAAATTAATTGCCCGGTAATTTAATAGCTCAGCCATTAGTTGCTCCGCAGTATTCGCTCAAAAGTGCTAAACACTGTGATTTATCGTGCGCGTCGTTAGTTGCTTTGTAATTTGCTGAGGGCAAAATCAGTGTAAACGGTGTGTTGTTTTCGCATGCATTACACACTAAAAAGCAAAGCTGACTCAAGCGTTGCTCGGTGTTACCCGTTAGCAGGTTAAAATCAAAAACAATATCGGACTTTTTATAATCTATAAATTCTTTTACGAGTAACTGCTGTGATTTAGCATAATGTTTCCATGAAATTCGCTGCAATCCCATTTCTGGTAAATGCGTAATTAGTTCATCAAACTCTTCGCTGCCGGGCTCTTTAATACTGCCTGTTTGCGTTGTGTGTTCAAACGTACTGTTGTAAGTGTCGTTTAGTACATGCTCTGGCCCAGGGTAAACGTAAACAGAGTCATTGGGTTGTATATAACTCCACACGCTTACCAGCCCAAATGGGTAATTACTGTGTATTTTAAAACTTTCAAGGGTATATTTACCGCGGGCATTATAAGGTAGGTTAATAATTAAAGCGCTGTCTTTGGGCGTAACTTGCGTTAAGTGCTTTGCGTATTCTGAGTCACTTGAGTAGCCAAGCGATACTGATTGCGTAAGTGTAGGGGCTTTTAAAATAAATTTAACCGATCCTTTATTTGGTGAGAAGCTGGCAAAACTTTTTATATATTCAACTTTTAGCCCTTTGGCGTTTGTATAACCAAGCAGAACGGCAATAATCATCACCACAAACATTAAATAAGCCATCACCAAAATTAAGTTATTTTGATAATTAATGCCCATAACAAAATTTAAAATAGCCACAATAATAAAGTAAAAGCCGAGCTGCGAGGGCACTACATAAATATTGTTATGAGCCAGCGTAATGGATTGCTTTGAATGCTTGTTTTTAAGTAGTTTATTAAGTAAACGCTTTTTTAATGCGCCTAATATACCGACCTTTTTGGCTTTTTTTTTAAATAACACGTTAAACTGGCACAGCAACGGTTTTTAAAATTTCATTTACTTGCGCTTCGCCCGACTCGTTATGCAGTCCTAAGCGGTGTTGGCACACACTGGCAAATACAGCTTGTACATCGTCAGGGGTTACAAACTCTCGCCCTTCAATAAATGCCCACGACTTAGCCGCTTTGGCAAGCGCCATACTTGCCCGAGGAGACAGCGAGCCTGCAAATGCTACGCTTTGACGAGTATGCGTTACTAATTCAATAATGTAATCGATTACAGGGCTACTTATCACAATTTGGTTAATTAAGGTTTGAATTTGCTGTAGCTGCTTAGCGTCTATTCTTTGTGGTAATTGGCTGTAGTCTCGCGGTTTGATGTTTAAAATAAGTTGTTTTTCAGCCTCTTTAGGAGGAAAACCTAAACTTATACGCATTAAAAATCGATCTAACTGCGATTCTGGAAGTGGGTAAGTACCCGACTGATAAAGCGGGTTTTGCGTGGCAATTACAAAAAAAGGATTTGGTAACGTGTACTTAGTACCATCTACTGTAATTTGCTGCTCTTCCATCGCCTCAAGCAATGCACTTTGCGTTTTAGGGCCCGCGCGGTTTATTTCATCTGCTAATACAACTTGGCTAAAAATCGGTCCTTTATGAAATGTAAACGTGTGCTCATTAGCGTTAAATACATTGGTTCCTAAAATATCGGCAGGTAAAAGATCACTTGTAAATTGTATACGCTGATACGACAGCCCAAGCACTGCAGCAAGTGCATGTGAGAGCGTAGTTTTGCCCATACCGGGTAAATCTTCTATCAGTAAATGTCCTTCACTGAATAAGCAGGTGAGTGCTAGTTTTATTTGTTTTTTTTTGCCAAAAATAACACTCGATAAATCGTCGATAATTGCCGTAACAGTGCTTTGCATACTGACCTTATTTTATTCGCTTAGTTCGAGGCGCTTCATAACAGAATTAACCTTTTTAGCGTTAAAAGGTTTTTCTATAAAGCCTTTAGCGCCTAATTCCCATGTATTTTGCACGTTTTCAAGGGTGTTATGACCCGAGCACATAACAACGTGAGCGTGAGGGTAGCTATCATTAATATGTTCTAGAATATCAGAGCTTTCAGAATCAGGTAAGTCCACATCCAAAAATATGACATTGGGTGATTTTTTATCAAGAAGGGGTTTTGCAGAAAGGTAATCGTTGCTTTCTAAAATATCTTCAAAGCCTAGCTCCGTTAATATTTGGTTTAGGTAGTCACGTATTTCCTTAACGTCATCAATAATAAGTATAGGCTCAAGCGGGCGCACAAATTCCATATGTTAATTACTTCTATTTTTTATACATCTAAAGTAATTTAATTTTATGCTAAGCACTGTATAAGCTCAAGAAAGTAAATCAAAAAACAACCAATTAGCGCTTTTACGCGCCTAAACCTGCCGTATTAATTAAACGCCCATACCATTTAATTGGTTAATAAATGTTAAATAACGATCTTCAATAGCCCTCTACAGAACACTTTAAATAAGACTTTAGTCATAACTGGCAATTTTATTTTGGAATTCAAAACTATTAAACCCTTGTTTATAAATGTAAATTTTTATAAGTGCGATTTCATGTAAATGTTTTGTAATAAAAGATGTTGACGTTACATTATTCATTTGTGATTATGCTCATTAGCTGAGCCAATGCTCATTATGAAGTTTAAAAACACATTTAAATAAAATGCCCATTTGCTTTAGCTGCACACTGAAAATACACAACACACTAAATAGAGAGTTCATTATGTTAAATAATAAGAAAGCTAAATTTGCGCTAACTTTAGTAGCAGCAGCGTTGGCGGCGCCTGCACAAGCAGAAATGTCAGATTACTTTGACCGCCTTGACGTTAACTTTCTAGCAATGCAAAACTTTCAGTCTATTCAAGCTAAAGACGGTGCATTTCGTCCTGGAGATGAAGAACAATCATCAGGTTTTGGGCGTATTAGAGCTAACTTAATGCTTAAGTTTCATATAAATGAATACATTACTGCCGACATTGATATAGCCGAAGAGCCAAACGATTTTGGCGGCGGCGACCGTGATTTTTCGTTCCATAACGACTTTGCAGGTATTGAATTTGATTTACTTGGCTTATACGGCACACCAAACGAAAACGAAAATTTAACGCTTCGTTTAGGTAATATTGGCGCGTCTCCATTTCAGTTCAAAGGTTTTCAAGACGGCGCTGATAACCAAGGTAATGCCTTAATTGGTAACGGCATTAACGACTACGCAACCGCAGAAAACGGTGCACAATTAAGCTACACAGAAACTTTTGACAGTGGTGTGCTTCGTTCTTATAACGTGGCAGGTCACATTACTACATCAAGCTTTGGCGAAGCATTTCAAGAAGATAGAGGCTTTAATTACCGCTTACAAGGTACATTAGAGTTTGAAGGTGGCTTTAAAGTTGGCTTAAATTACTTACAAGCTAACCAAGGCGACCAACTTCGTTTTGAAAATGGCGTAGCGAGCTTAGATGGACTCACAACAACAAATTACCGTTTTGGTGATGGCGAAAACTATAACTTTTCGGCTTCTCCTTCAAGCGAACGTGATACTCACGTAGGCGTTATGCCAGGGCTTGATCAGTCTATCATTCAATTAAATTTAGCGTATCAGCCATCAGAGCAAACCAGCATTATTTTAATGTTGGGTAAATCGTCTGACGATTACACCTTTGCAGACTCTGCAGGTAACGCAGTGGCAGGTATTACCTACTTTGGTACAGATGGCGTGGCAGACGAAAACGGTACCTCGTTTGATTCTAACAGTGTAATTAAAGGCGAAAGCTCAGTAGAATATTACGCCGTTGAAGCACAGCAATATATCATTCCTGAAAAACTTTACGTAGCCGCACGCTATGCAGAGTCAGAAAACACTTCCGATTTAATCAGCCAAAACGATAACACCGTTGAGCGCTTACAAGTAGCCGCAGGTTACTGGTTTACAGATTCAACACTTTTAAAAGTTGAGTATGTAAACCAAGAAGAAGGCGCAAACTCAGGCGGCCAAATTGGTCGTGGTTTTGACGGTTTCACCTCAGAAATCTCAGTTAAATTTTAAATAGCTTACTAACTTACTGTTTGGTTTAAAGGTAATTTCAACGCTGTAAATACGTTGAAATTGCTCACCGCTTTATTTACTAAGGCGCTTTACAGTTATTTTTTAAGCGTCATTTAACATATTTATGAGGTTTAACCCGATGAAAACTAAATTGTTAATGCTCGCGTGTTCAGTTATGGCTATTAACGTAGCCGCTAAAGAAACCATAACCATTGCCACTGTTAATAATGGTGACATGATCACCATGAAAGAGCTAAGCAATCATTTTGAAGAACAAAACCCAGAGATTTCATTAAAATGGGTAACACTAGAAGAAAATATTTTACGTCAACGTGTAACAACCGATGTTGCCACAAAAGGCGGCCAATACGATGTAATGACAATTGGCACATATGAAGTGCCAATTTGGGGTAAACAAAACTGGCTAACTGAGCTTGATAACCTAGGTGAAAATTACGACGTTGATGACTTACTACCGGCTATTCGCAGTGGTTTAACGATAGATAACAAATTATACGCGGCCCCATTTTATGGCGAAAGCTCTATGGTTATGTACCGTACAGACCTAATGGAAAAAGCCGGTCTAGAAATGCCAAACGCGCCTACGTGGAGCTTTATTCAAAAAGCTGCAAAAGCGATGACCAATAAAGATGAAGGTGTTTATGGCCTTTGCTTACGCGGTAAAGCGGGTTGGGGCGAAAATGTTGCTTTAATTACTTCAATGGCAAATTCGTTTGGCGCTCGCTGGTTTGATGAAAATTGGAAACCACAATTTAATACCCCTGAGTGGAAAGCCACACTCCAGTACTATGTAGATGTTATGAAAGAGTCTGGACCTGCGGGTTCGTCAGCGAATGGGTTTAACGAAAACCTAGCGTTATTTCAAACGGGTAAATGTGGTATTTGGATTGATGCAACGGTTGCTGGCGCATTTGTAACCAATAAAAAAGATTCTGAAGTAGCTGATAAAGTAGGCTTTGCACTTGCACCAGATAATGGCCTAGGTAAACGTGGTAATTGGCTATGGTCATGGACACTTGCAATTCCTTCTAGTAGTAAAAAATCTGATGCTGCAATGAAATTTATTAGCTGGGCTACATCAAAAGAGTACAGCCAATTAGTTGCCGATAACAAAGGCTGGGCAAAAGTACCGCCGGGTACTCGCGCATCACTTTATGAAAACGAGCAATACATGAATGCAGCACCGTTTGCACAAATAACGCTTGATTCTATTAATTCGGCCGACCCGAAAAACCCTACTGTTAAACCCGTGCCTTATGTTGGCATTCAGTTTGTTGCTATCCCTGAATTTCAAGGAATTGGCACTGCTGTTGGGCAGCAGTTTTCCGCTGCACTTACTGGGCAAATGACTGTTGAGCAAGCGCTTAACACATCACAACGCCTAGTTGAGCGCACAATGCGTAAAGCACGCTACCCAAAATAAATAAGTAGGCGGGTAAGTTTAACGCTTACCTCGTATTTTTCGTCAGCATTAGCATGTTATCTAGTAGCCGTTTGTCGTTGTTGCTAAGGATAATGCTGACTTTTTGAAGGTCACTGATATGGCAACTACACAGTCTCGTACGCTTGCACGCACAATGCTATTTCCTAGTGTAATTTTATTACTAGGATGGATGATAGTGCCGCTGTGCATGACACTCTATTTCTCGTTTGTAGATTACAACTTACTTATTCCTGGTGAACGCGAATTTGTAGGCTTTTTAAACTACGAGTTTTTTTTAACAGATCCCGCATTTGTTGAATCCTTTTTTAATACCCTTTATTTAGTAACGGGTGTATTAGCTATCACAATTTGTGGTGGTATCGGTTTAGCTGTTCTCCTCGACCAAGCAATATGGGGGCGAAACTATGTTCGTATTATGGTTCTCGCCCCATTTTTTGTTATGCCAACCGTATCGGCTTTGGTGTGGAAAAACATGTTTATGAACCCTGTAAATGGATTATTTGCACACTTTGCAATTTGGCTCGGGTTTGAACCTATCGACTTTTTTGCGCAAATGCCTTTGTTTTCAATCATTATTATTGCTTCTTGGCAGTGGTTACCGTTTGCAGCGTTGATATTACTCACGGCAATTCAATCCCTTGACCGCGAACAACTCGAAGCTGCTGATTTAGATGGTGCAGGGCCTTTTAGTAAGTTTTTTTACATCGTGCTGCCGCATTTATCACGCGCTGTTACCGCTGTTATTTTAATTGAAACTATATTTTTACTGTCTATTTTTGCAGAAATTTTAGTGACAACCAGTGGCGGACCTGGGTATGCATCAACCAATATTACTTACTTAATTTACACCCAATCGTTATTACAATTTGATGTAGGCGGGGGCTCAGCAGGGGGCATAGTTGCAGTAATTATTGCCAATATTGTAGCCATATTTTTAATGCGCCTTATTGGTAAAAACTTAGAGGGTTAATCATGGCTAGTGCAGCAAATAAAAAATCAAAACTAATTTATACCCTGGCAGCATGGACCATCAGTGGGATGATATTTTTCCCAATTTTATGGACATTAATCACCAGTTTTAAAACCGAAGCAGAAGCAATATCAGCCACACCAGCGTTATTTGCTTTTGATTGGACACTGGAAAACTATCAAGATGTGTTAGCCCGCTCGCCGTATTTTGATCACTTTTGGAACTCGGTGGTTATATCACTAGGCTCAAGTTTATTGGGCTTATTAATAGCCGTACCAGCCGCGTGGTCAATGGCGTTTGTGCAAACGAAAAAAACTAAAAACCTACTTATGTGGATGCTTTCTACAAAAATGCTCCCGCCGGTAGGGGTGTTAATTCCTATTTATTTACTCTTTAGAGACTTTGCCTTATTAGATACAAAACTGGGCTTAGTTATTGTTATGACCTTAATAAACTTACCGATTATGGTATGGATGTTATACACCTACTTTAGAGAAATTCCGGGTGAAATTTTAGAGGCGTCACGAATGGATGGTGCAACTATTGGCGAAGAAATATTTCATGTATTACTGCCAATCGCATTACCCGGCATAGCCTCAACATTACTGTTAAACGTAATTTTGGCATGGAACGAAGCATTTTGGACACTCATTTTAACCGCTGCGAATGCCGCACCACTAACGGCATTTATTGCCAGTTACTCAAGCCCTGAAGGGTTATTTTACGCCAAGTTGTCGGCAGCATCTGCCATGGCCATTGTGCCAATATTAATTCTTGGTTGGTTTAGTCAAAAACAATTAGTGCGCGGCTTAAGCTTTGGCGCAGTAAAGTAGGAGAACACACATGGGCAGCATCACACTAAAAAAAGTAACTAAAAGTTTTGATGAAGTTAACGTAATTAAACCGCTTGATTTAGAGATAAAAGACGGTGAATTTATTGTATTTGTAGGGCCATCGGGCTGTGGTAAATCAACATTACTACGTATGATTGCCGGATTGGAAGACACAACCAGCGGCACAATTGAGATTGATGGCCAAGATGCCACACAGACGCCACCGGCAAAACGTGGTTTAGCTATGGTATTTCAGTCGTACGCTTTGTACCCGCACATGAGTGTACGCAATAACATTGCGTTTCCACTAAAACGCGCAAAAGTAAGCCCTGCTGAAATTGAAAGTAAAATAGCAAATGCCGCTAAAATACTTAATTTAACTGATTACCTAGACCGTAAACCAGGGCAATTATCGGGCGGGCAACGCCAACGTGTAGCAATAGGGCGCGCAATTGTTAGGCAACCGTCGGCTTTTTTGTTTGACGAACCGCTTTCAAATTTAGATGCATCACTGCGTGTAAATATGCGATTAGAAATTTCTGAACTGCACAAAAGCTTAGCTACAACAATGATTTATGTAACACATGATCAAGTTGAAGCGATGACTATGGCAGACAGAATTGCGGTATTTAATGGCGGGATTATTGAGCAAGTCGGTACGCCACTTGAGCTTTATCAGCACCCGGTAAATAAATTTGTGGCAGGCTTTATTGGTTCACCAAAAATGAACTTTATTGAAGTAGATAACGATAGCCATGCACAAACGCACAGTTTAGGTGTGCGTCCTGAGCACTTTGAAATTTCAACTGAGTCAGGAACTTGGCAAGGTACTGTGGGCGTAATCGAGCATTTAGGTTCTGAAAGCTTTTTACATGTAACTATTAACGATGGCAGTACGGTTACGGTAAAAGCAGATGGCGATTGCCCACTACAATATGGCGATACAATTTATTTAAGTGCACCAGAGCACAAGGTACATAGATTTGATAAAAATGGTTTAACGATTAAAAACCCAACAGTTTAATTCACCGTTGTAAGCCAATACTTTAGGAATAGTAAATTTACCTAAAGTATTGGTTATTAAATTAATGTGACACTTCGGCATTTTATAAATGAATGATATATTTGCAAATATTATAAAATGATTTATCGCTAAACTAAGCGGCTTATCAAAATAAGAGGTTTATGTGGCAAAGCTATCAAATACAGAAATACGTAAGCTCGATGATGCAGCTAGAGCAGGGTGGCTCTATTATGTTGCGGGTAAAACACAAGACGAAATTGCCAAGAAGCTCAATGTATCTCGTCAATCTGCTCAACGTATGGTGGCACTATCTGTAAGCCAAGGGCTTATTAAAGTAAGGCTCGATCATCCTATTGCTAAATGTATGGATTTAGCAGAAAAAATTAAAAGCCGTTTTGGCTTAGACTCTTGTGAAGTAGTGCCTAGCGATGGCTCAGATCCAAACTCTACAGTGGGTTTAGCGCAAGCCGGTGCTGCTGAAATACAACGCCATTTAAAATCAGAAACACCGAAAATTTTAGCTATGGGTACTGGGCGCGTATTACGTGCATGCGTTGATGAACTGCCAACGCTAGATTGTAGCCAACACAAAGTAGTGGCGATGCTAGGTAACATGGCACTTGATGGGTCGGCTTCACCTTATGATGTAGTCGTTAGAATGGCCGAGCATATAAATGCAAAGCATTACCCAATGCCGCTTCCTGTATTACCAAGAAGTGTTGAAGAAAAACAGCAATTGCATTCACAACATAATATTACCAGTAACTTAAAATTGGCCACCCAAGCCGACGTAACGTTTGTGGGTGTAGGTAGCCTAGGCGAAAAATCGCCATTGCATATTGATGGCTTTGTTGATGAGCAAGAGCTAAAAGAGCTACAAAGTTTAGGGGCTGTGGGCGAAATGATCAGCTGGGTTTACGACAAACGCGGCCAATTAATTGACTGCACTGTAAACCAACGTGTTGCCAGTACGCCATTAAAAATTGAAGGTAATAAACAAATTTACGCTATAGCCGCCGGTGAAGATAAAGTACTTGCGATACTTGGTGCAGTTAGATCGAATATGATCAGCGGTTTAATTACTAACGAATACACAGCAGAACGTATTTTAAGTATGGATTAGCCAAGGTTGTTTTAGGTAGTTTTTTAAAATCTACGGATGATAACTGACTAACTGAGCCTTTATTTTTCAAAAAGGAAAACTAACAGGCTCATTTAAAATACCAATAAAGCATTGATAAATTTAGGCTTTTTGTAAAACGTTTTAAATAGCGCTGTAATAAAAGAGCGCCGCAATGAAAGAACGTTGATGAAAATAGCAAAGCAAAAACTGGTGTAGTTAAAATTTTAAAGTAGCCAATGCTTAAAGTTCTTTGTAAGTAATATAGTTAGTAAAGTTTTAAGTGTAATGGATAATAAAAGCCTAATGACCAGAAATAAACTAAAAGCACTTAGCAAAGTAAGGCTTGGTATAGCTTGGTAAAAATAAGCTTAATGTCCGATACCGTCTAGTATTGGACATAGTGGGAGTGTAATGCGCACTCCTTATTATAATATACATAACTACCTATAATTTATATTATGTTAAATAAGGTAAGTTAATGCATAAGCAGAGTAACTATGCTTCTATTAATTACGTATAAACCCCTATTTCTGGTGTTTTGTAATAGTCTTTTAAAGTTGGTCTTTCAGTTAACCGTTTAAATTGTTATGCACAGTAACTTTTAACAACAACTTACGGACTAGTTTTTACACTGATATTTTCGCAACTATTTATGTAGCCTTTCAATCTTATAAAACCAAGCAATTACAAATTCCATATAGCAGCCTCTATATTCCCTTTATGAAAATTAATTACCTTTTTAAACAGGCTCAAATATTGTAATTTTCGTTTCTATCATTTTATTTAAAGCTAACTTATTGCTACAAGATTTTTTGCGACTCATATCAGGTTTAATTTAAAGCCTTAGATTTAAGTTCTTCAAAACCTAAGGCTTTACGCAAAAATAATATGACTTAGTTACAACCTAGTTCAGACCTTAAACCATACACTGACGATTCAATTGTTTGTGCACTGTTATACGATAAGTTTGGCATTACATTTATACCAGATCGCGATTCAACTTCATCAATACTTACTTCGGTATTACAAAAGTTATCACTACGACTTGCTGTTTGCTCCATAATAAATGCCGATGCTTTAATTGTGCTACCAGTTTGCTGCATAACAATTTTAAAATAGCCACTTGGAATCGTATGGGCTTCGTTAGCTTGTGGTAACTCTGCAAAATAATATTCGTATAATGGACCTGTTACTACATATAAATCATTTCCATTTCCTACGTGATTTCGAACTGCAGATTCAAGCCTAACCCATGGGCCTTGATTTAATGCGGATGATTGCGGCGTAATATTAGAAAGTAAGTTTGTTAGTTTCCAATCAGCCGTATTGCTAAAAGATGCTAATGGAACTTGATGGCCTCTATCGGTATTTATTGTTGCATATGCATCGGTGTAATCACTAGGTTTAAGGGCGTGCCAGTCATTCGAGATTGAATTTGCAATAGTGTGTTTGGTTTTTAGGCAAGGCAGAGCCAATGTAGTGTGGTTATTCCCCATAAATTGGCGATAACGCAGCATAAATACCAAACACGCGTTGCCTAGTAAGGTTCTTTCTAGGGGCTATTTACTCTTTGTTACTCGATTTTTACTTAGCCCACTAGGTTACAAAACTCGTGCCGCGATTAAATAGCCCCTAGTTCGAACAAATTTAATCCTGAAAGACAGGCACGCCCTTTGTAATGTGAGTATAGATCAGGATCGGCTTTCCAACTTCTGCTTCTCGATGGTCCACTCATAGTGCTAGTCGTAACATGGTAAGCCACCCAATCTGCAAACTTTGTATAACGATTATTTTTTAAAGTATAAATACTTCGCTCAATTGTATTGCCATTATCTAAACCTGTTGGGCAACCTTGTAAACAATTGTCTGCACTTGCACTGTGCGCAAAACATAAACCTGTAAGTACTATTGATGCCTTTATTATTGTCTTCATTGTTTTATCCTCAATTAAATGAGGGTAAAAATTAGCAGTACATTATTACAGCAATATGTATCTAACTAATTGTTTATAAATACAATAATATCGTCTTAGGCTTTTGGTATTACTAATAAAAGTCGCGAGTATACAGTTACCCTCGCCTTATATTCAACGTAGTAACGTCACTTGTAGACCTAGCGAATAAAGGGGTTTTATATACCTACATGCATTATGTTAAATTAGCTTATTTATAGTTTCCTATGCGTAATCACCCTAATATAAAGCGTATGCGCACAATTTTAATGTATGAATATTGAGCTATTAATAGCGATTTATACTTTAATGGTTTAATACTAAAAAATAGATGAAAACAAAAAGCCGTTTGAGTAACTAATTATATAAAAATTAATACAGCTCAAACGGCATGGTTTTATATACATGTTAGCCAAAGTGGCTAACTAGGCCTTTAAAACTAAGGTGTTTTAAAACTTTTTATCAGCCAAAAATTCACCCATTAACGAAGTTACTCGTTCTGGTTTTTCATCTATAACCCAGTGCCCTGCTTTTTCTATCCAAGTTAGTGTTGCATTTGGTAAGGTTTGAGCTAACTGAGGTGCATATTTAGGTTTTTGAAAGTTATCTTCATCACCCCATAAAATGAGGGTTTCATGCTTTAAGCTTTTAAGCTCACCGGCAATTGCTTGTGTGTACTCTTTATTAAGTCGGCGCATATTATTGAATAACGCTGCTTTACCTTGCTCATTACTCCATTGCTTTAAATACTGTTTTTTCAGCTCATCGGTCATTATGCTTTTATCGTATACACCTTTTGGCATAAAATCATTTAGCGTATCAACAAACTCATCAACTGATGTTTCTTGCTCTACACCAGGTTCAAGCAAAGGTTCAAACTCGGGTATTGGCCAAGAATCAAAGCAAACACTATCAATTAATATTAAGCTGTTTACTTTTTCTGGGTAATTTACCGCCATGAGTTGTGCAATTCCGCCACCTATATCATGAGAGGCAATGTTTGCTTTAGCAATACCTAGCTCATCCATAAATTTACTGATTATTTTGCACTGGGCATTAATTGATACATCGGTATTTTTTGGCATATCCGATTCGCCGTAATTGAGTAAATCAGGTGCAATAACACGATGTTGCTCACTCAGTGTTGGCATAACATTTCGCCATAACGATTTATTAGTCGGAATACCATGTAATAATAGTAGCGGTGTGCCCTCGCCCATTTCTTGATATGCAATTTTGTGGCCTTCAACGGTAATGGTTTGTGTTTTACTCATACTTAATATCCTCATCAATATTTAAAATTTAGCCTAAACCTGTGTATGTATAGAGATGAGCAATTATCATCCCAGCTTGTTTTTTACATAATTTTTTTGAGGTTTTAATAATTACAAAAACCTGAGAGCCTTTTAAAACGCGGTCTGTGGCTATTAATAGTAAGTAGGATTTATTTTGAGTTAAGCGAAAAGAATAAAATATAAAGAGTTATAAAATAACCTTCATTTTTAAAATTATGAAATAAAGTAGCAGCTACATGAAATAATTACTGCCAGTTTGGGCCTATTAAAAATAATAGGCCCTGTGTATTTTACAGTTTTATATTGTTTACTTTGGACTAGCTTAGCAAATGCTTAATTTTATTAATTAATACTTGCTGCTTTACTGGTTTTTCAAGCATGTCGTCAAACCCAAGTTCAACATACTTAGCATTACTATTTGTGTCAGAATCTGAAGTGTGGGCAATAATTTTGGTTTGCTTGTCTGCGTTATGTTTTTTTATTTTAAGCATCGCGTCAGTGCCCGAGAGTTCTGGCATAACAATATCCATTAAAATAATATCGTAATTATTTTTCGACACCATCAACATAGCTTCTATTGCATTGCTTGCATAATCTATTGCTACGTTTTCATCTTTCAGCATGGCTTTAATAACCATTTCTACGAGCGGTTCATCATCAACTAATAACAACGATTTGGTGTTGTTAAATTCTGTATGCGTTGTAGTTACAGTAATGGGTTCTTGCTTGTTTGCACTTACGGGTAACAATTCTACCGTGTTAACTAATAACGATAAATTAATAGATGTTGTTTTACCGCGCTCGTGCACAGTAATATTTTTACCGCCGAGCATTTTAAAAATTGAGAGAAAAAAGCGCAGCTCTAATGTAGCATCAAAATTAATATCACTTTCAAAAGACTGTTGTTTGCATACCATTTGTAACTGACTATAAAAACTCCCCTGATTTGCTAAGTTATTTATAGAAAAACCCAGCGACAAATAATGTTTACCTTGCTCGTTAATTAGCTCAGAATTTAACGACAATTTACCTTGATGTGTGCTTTCTATAAGCTCACTAGCCAGCTGAATAATTAATTGCATAATCAGTTTTTCATCACTGCTTATGCCTTTATCTATGGGCACATTATTATTGATAATTATATTTTTATCATCAGAGTCTTTATTAAGAATATCGGCCGTATTTTTAAGTAAGTCAGCTAAATTAATAGCGCTCATTTTAAGCTTTAATTTACCGGTATCAGTTTTATTTATATTAACTAACTGCTGAACAACACAACTTAACTGTTTGCATGCATTTTCTAACTCATTGCTAAAATTGGCTTTACTGTTTTTATAATTAAGCTCTACTATAGATTGCAGTGAACTCAGTGGCGCTTTTAATTGCATTGCTAAGCGTGCTACAAATTTATCTTTTAGCTGGTTAGCTTGCTTAGATTTTTCTACTACTTGGGCAAGTAATAACTCTTTTTGATGCGCTTGTGTTTCATCTCTAAAGTAACAAACAAAGCCACCAAAGTCGGTATGCCTTTGCACAACGGTGATCCAGCGGCCATCACTAAAGCCGATATCTATTAATTGGCTATGTTCATTAGCTAATTTATTATGTTCTTGATAATGGGTAATAATATTATTTTGTTGAGAAATACTCATTATTTGGCTGTAACTTAATTGCTTATTGTTTTGAATAACATGAGAAAACAATTCGTTAAATGCCTGATTAGTTATTACCGGAAATTCGTTACTATTAAAAATGGCAAAGCCATGCGGCAGCGCATCAAGCGCGCTTGAAAACAGCGATTCTCTATTAAGTATAAGGGTATTTTTTTGTTTAATTTCGTCATGTAAGCGCCTTGGTAAACGTAAAAAATAATAAACAAATGCAAATATAGCTAAGCTAATTAATGCCAGTTTAAATAAGTCGAACCTAGATACATTAGCAGGCGTTATCGGTTTAATGGGTTGCACATGCAAGCGCCACGTAGCAGGAAAACGGCTACTTGCTGCGCTTATGCTGTTAGGGATAGTTTTAACATTTAGCTCCCCCCTACTTCCTAATATAAACTGAGGGGTTGATATAAATAAATTATAATTTTGCGTATTTAGCTTACCTATTATGGCATTTAAAAACTTACTTAAATCAAAGGCTGTGAGTGTATAAATAGCGCTATTACCCATGTTTATTTCTGAAATTAAAAACGCTGTATCGGCTACAGTAAATACCTCTACTGATTGTTTATTTGCTCGCATTGAAAATGCGTTTAGCCAATTAGTAAAGCCGTACGCTGCTAAATCAAAGTTGTTTTTAGACCATATGGCAAGTTGTTTATAGTCATTATCAAATACAACAAAACCTTTATACGTTAAACTGCTTGATACCTGCGTTTTTACTAAATCACTTAATTGTTGCTGAGTATAACTTTGTTGGCTTTTTAAAAAGCCTGCGACAATTTTATCTTTTTGAGTAATATAAAGTGCTTGGTTGTCAAAGCGCTCTAATGCATCAAACAGCGTTTGCCTTAACTGCTGAGTTTGTATGGCATAGGCACTTTTTTTATCTTTTTTATCTAACGTATATAAAAGCAAAGCCGAGAACGAGCAAATAACCAGCGCAATTAAAAAGGCCACCGGCGCTAAGCTAAATAAGTGAACAAATCGATTCAGTGATTTTGTCTCGCTCGGTTTAATTGCCTTAGTTGGGGTAAAATGCTTATTAAGCTGGGTTTGCAGTAATTGCGCAAAAGATACAAATTGTTCTTTTTGAGAGCCTATAAGTGTTTTAGGTGAAATATCGGCAATGATCAGTACGCCAATTAAGCTGTTATCTAAATTATAAATGGGATATTGAGAGTAAAAACGTACCTGTTGGCAGCGCCCTTTTGTTAGTGGGTCAAATAAGGTGTCTTCAATTATGTAGAGTTTTTCTTGTGTGCACGTTTGTGCCAAGCTATTTAATTCACTGTCGGCTTTGTATGGGTCATCGCAGCTAATAATTTGTTGCGTATACAAGGCATTATGATCAACGAATTTAACAATAGAAACATCATAAAACTGCTTCATTAGGGTCAGTGTTTCAGTTATTTCTTGTTTAATTTCATCTATTTGTGTGTTGTTAAATTCATTTATATTATTTGCATATGAGCTGTTCATGGGCGCACTCCTTCACCTTTCGGCGGTGTAGAAATCCAACGCGTGCTGTTAGCACTTGTATGTGATGGAAGTTTTACTCTAAATGGCGGAAGTAAGTTATTTAAAGCAGGTTCGCCTTGTGTATTTAACACCGGCTCTGCCGAAGTTAAATTGAGCGAAGCCTCGCAGTAAGTTACGCCAGGCTCTATGCCAATAAGGGCCAGCGTTTGAATAATTATGTCGTTATTTATTAAATCGATACCTAGCAGCTCAAAGGTTGTTTCTAAAATTGTAAATACCAGTGTTTCTACTATATTTTCATCTTCTTCTAGTTGCGTACCTTGTGGGCAGCAAATACTGCCTAGCTCTACATCTACTCTGCTTGCTACACCTATGAGCGACAGTGCATCAAGCGCGGTTCCTAATAACACTTCAACTTGTGGCAAATATAAATCAAGAATATCGCCTTGCGGCTCATACCCTGTTTGGCAACTATTGCACGACTGGGATAATTGCTGACTGTCTATGCCTAATAACGGATTACCAAGTGCAGTTACACCAACCAAACAACTACTATCGGCTTGTTGTTTAGCAATTGAAAAGCTTTCGCATGGGTTACCAGTAACTACCTTTTGAGACATATAGCGCGATACAATTTCGTCACCTGTTGCGGGGCACGCTAATGCTGTACTTTTTAGTAATTGCCCCATTACGGAGTTACTTAATTGCCCAATGGCATAATTAGGGCCTTGCTGTAGCGCATTGATATAACTTACATTGCCACTATTAGCGGTGTTACTAACTCCTAAACTATCTGAAAACTCATCACTTAAACTTTTTATACACGGGTTGCCTTGGCAATTAGGCGCATCGTAATAAATGGCTTCTCGTGAGGTGAACCTGTCATCGCGTATCCCAATTAAAGCGCGATATGTTGCATTTGCTTGGCGGTCTGTGTAAAAAATTAAAGGCGCTTGGTGCTCATCAAACCCAATGGCGATACCTAAAGGGGTGTTATTAGCATCAACCACTATTATTTGGTTATCTACTTTTGTGTGATAGCGCTTAATAAGTGCATCACGCACTAAAATAACACCACCAATAGAGCCAATAATTAAAATGGTAATAATTAAAATCAGCTCAATAGTGAGTATGTAGCCCTGTTGGTATTGTTTATTCATAGAGCGCTCCTATAGCACTTCAACCAGCATTTTTAGTACATTCATTACCTGCAGCGCCGCAGGAAAAAACACCAGTACTAAAAACATAGGAAAACAAATTAAGATAATGGGAAAGGTGGTATGCAATGCTTTTTTATTTACTTTTTTAGCTAATAAAATATTTTTTTTAAGCGCAAAGCTTTCTAATTGTGACTCAACCGCCTGTATTAACGGGGTGCCAAGCTTAGAGCCAATAAGCATTAAATTAGCTAATTTTTTTAAACCCGAGACCCCTGTTCTGTCATATAACGAATTAAAGGCAGTTTCGCGGTCTTTACCGGCACTGAGCTCAAACAAAAATAGTTTAAGCTCTTTATATAAAGGGTGTTTTTTACTTAACCCGTGATCAACCGCTAAAGCAAATGCGCGCTCTAGCGAAAAGCCAGCGCGCATATACACTAACAGCACACTTAAAAAAAACTCTAAGCTATTGTTTATTTGTACTTTACGCTGGCCTTTTTTAAATAAAAACCACATATCAGGCGCAAAAAAGCTAATAAAACAAATAATGGCTACAAGCGGTGTACTTAATACATAACCAGTGATCTCTATGGCAGTATAAGCACAAAATGTGGCGGCCATTTTAAAGCAGTACATGCTCAATAAAATTTTATTTAACTGATACCCTGCTTGTCTAAATTGGCTTTTTGAAATAACAATTAATGGGTACCAATTTATATTGGTTTTGATAGGTTGCTGAACCTCAGCCTTTAATGACTGCTTTTGAATATGGATAAATGCCCCCATACTCACCAATAAGCCAACAAATAAAAATAGGTCTATCATAGCGTTACCCTCAAGCTTAGGCGAAGCCATAAAAAGCCAAATAACTGGCAAAGCACAGCAACGGTAATAAAGGCCATGCCATTGGGGTTATTTAACAGCGGATCGAACCAGGTTGGATCGGTGTAATTAAATAAAGGCACTAAAGCGTAGGGTAAAACGCCACTAAACAGCGCAGCGTATTTAGTACCAGAAAGCTTAGCTTTGAGCTGCTGGCGATCTAGCGTTCTTAACGACATCATTTTGCATACACTTTTAAGCATGTCAGTTAAATCGCACTGGCTTTGTGTATGAGTAATTATGCTATGTGCAAATAACCGCACGGTTTCGCAGTTGTAGCGTTTAATTAAAGGGGCAAACGAGCTTTGTATATCACTGCCCATATTTAAGCGCTGCAGTAATAAATGACTTTGCGGTTTAATGTATTTATCGGCGTGTTCGTCGGCAAATTGCATAGCCTGAACAAGTGAAAGCCCAGTACTTAAACACGATTGTACGGTTTCTATGTACTCTAAAAATAAGTGCTCAAACTTGGCTAATTTATAGTGCGCTAAATCAATAATCACAATAAAGCAGGTTATAAATACAACCAAAGAAACGATTAATGCACTCGTAGTTGCTTGAGGATAAAAGTACTGTGCAACATACCAAGTACTGGTGGCAAGCGAGCAAGCAACGCTTATAAATAAAGCATTACTGATGTTAATCCCAAGTACCC
>CERR01029185.1_pt1 | contig 57597 bp, 39 predicted proteins | sample 530841 | NCBI WGS metagenome assembly CERR01 (sample SAMEA2621021, study PRJEB7988) | marine metagenome | biome: marine biome (ENVO:00000447); feature: surface water layer (ENVO:00002042); material: "saline water (ENVO:00002010), including plankton (ENVO:xxxxxxxx)" | depth 5 m | reverse complement strand
CCACCTAGAAACCTTGGTAGATAACGAAGATCTGTCGCGCTTTATTTTATAATGCAGTTTTGAGATAGCGAATAGCTCAGCTAAAAAGCTTATCGGGTGTAACATGACCCAGTGAGCTTTTGAAAATAGAGTATTTAAGCCCAGAGATATGCTCTGGGCTTTTTATTTTTCATTCAAAAATCTTGTCTTAATATTGCTATATGACATTTTAACGTTGCCCTCCTGCAAAATTTTTCGGCATATCAACTTCTAAAAGCCTCAATTAAAAACGACGTAGCGTGTAAAATTTCTTGTTAAATTTTTGTTGATCAGACTTTACATAAATAGTATAAACTAAAAAAGACAACGTTGTTTATTTGAAATTACACCACTTCAACAATCAAGGCGCGATATGAAAAATTACACATTGCATCCATTAACACGTCAGCTAAGGACGGCTATAAAGCCTACTCCACTTTTACTGATGCTAATGGCAACGTCGTTACAAGCTCAAGAGGCTGGGTCTGGTTCTAATGATTCGGAATTGCCAGAGGAAGTAGAAGTAATAGAGATTTCTTACGGTTATAGCGCCGTCGAGAAGAAAGATTTGACTGGGGCAATAGCCACAGTGGACATCGAAGATGTGATTGATTTACCTGCCGGTAACATTATGCAAAATCTTCAGGGAAGAGTGCCTGGTTTACAAATCACCACCACAGGTAATCCAAGTTCGACGGCAACAGTGAGGATCCGCGGTCAGGGACTAGGACCTCTTGGCAACAATGACCCGCTTTACATTATCGATGGAATTCCAACAAAGTCTGGTCTACACGAAATTAATAGCAACGATATTGCCGATGTACAGGTGTTACGTGATGCGGCCGCTGCAAGTATTTATGGGGCTCGCTCTGGAAACGGTGTAATTGTTGTGACCACAAAGAAAGGTCACGATGGCCTGGACTTTAACTTTCGATACAACCAGAGTATTGAAGAATATGACTATGACCTACAGCCACTCAACACGTTAGAGCGTGGTGCAGTAGTGTGGCAGGCGGCAGTCAATGACGGGTCAAACCCTAATTCAGCAAGCCCGCTTTATACTTTTGACTGGAATCAAAATTTTCAAAATCCAGAATTATATTCGGTCATCCTGCCTACCTTTACTGATCCAGAAGGGGTTCAACGCCCCGCTGATACTAGATGGTTTGATGAAGTTACAAGAACCTCTAAAGTCTCTGATGCGAATTTCTCGGTGGCAGGCGGCAATGACGTCTCCAAGTTCTATACATCGCTGGGCTATTTTGAGGCCGAGGGTATTGTAGATGGTTCCAAGTTCGAGCGATTAGCTTTCAGGGTCAATTCTGAACATGTCGTTGTTGAAGATAAATTAAAAGTCGGTCAGACATTTTTGATCACTGATCAACAAGCTAACCTTATCAATGACCTAGCGGGCCAGATACTAGGACTATCCATTGAGCAGCAGTCAATCGTTCCCGTTTACAACGATGTAGGAGGCTGGGGAGGGCCGGTGCCTGGAATTACTGACAGAGACAATCCGGTTCGAATAATCGAGCAAAATCGTGATAACGGTCATACCTACAATAAACTCATGGCGAACTTTTTTGTTGAGTACACACCGATTGAAAACTTAACACTTAGGGGAAATGTAGGGGTTGATTACAGTGAGTTTTATTTTAGAAATTTCACGCGTGCGTTTACCGCTGGCTCACTAAGCGGCGCAGACAGATTAACGGTTGAAGACAATTGGAATCAAAGCATCATAACTGGCGCTACAGCTACTTACAAACTTGTACTTGATGACCTGCACAAGTTCAATTTCTTAGCCGGGGTTGAGCAAATTAATTATGAGCGTGAATTATCTCGCGGCATTGGGTCAGGCTTCGCTTCCGATGACCGTTCTTTCGCTTATCTTTCACAGGCTACGTCGGATGTAAGAGTAGAAGGCGAAGGAGACAACTGGTCTCTCGATTCTCAGTTCGCGCGAGTAGACTACAACTATGATAACCGTTACTTGTCCTCATTCACCATTCGTCGAGATGGGTCGTCTAGATTTGGCGATGCTAATGAGTACGGTAATTTTCCAGCAGCGTCATTGGGTTGGGTTGTCAGCAACGAAGACTTTTTCGATATTGATTTTATCGACACCTTAAAGTTCAGGGGAAGTTGGGGGGAAACCGGCAATCAGGAAATTCCTACTGATGCGACGGTTACAACCTATATACCCCGTTATGCGACCCAGTCACTTTTCACAAACCAGCAAGATGAGGGCACAGCATACGACATTACCGGCGCAAATGGCGGCACACTACCTTCGGGCTTTGTTCGGGCGCAAACTGGCAACTCTGATCTGAAATGGGAAACATCAACGCAGGTTAACTTCGGCTTAGATTTCGAATTGTTTGAGAGAACGGTTTATGGAAGCTTAGATTGGTTTAAAAAAGAAACCCGCGACATTCTTACTCTAACTCAACCAATTGCAACGCTTGGCGAAGGGGCACAAAAGTGGGTCAATGGCGGCACCATTGAAAATGCCGGTGTTGAATTGGTGCTTGGATATGAAAAGTGGATAGATACGGGCTTGCTGGAAGACGAGTTGCTTGTAGATATCAACTTCAATATATCTTCGGCTGAAAACACCGTTACAGCCTTGCCTGAAGATGTCGTTAATTCCTTTGGGGGAAATGGACAAGATAAAACAATCTTGGGGCGTTCAATTAATTCAGTATATGGGTATGTTGCAGACGGTATATTCCAAAATCAAGATGAGGTGAATGAACATGCTACACAATCGGGCGCAGCACCGGGTCGAATCCGTTGGCTAGACCTAGATGGAAATGGCGTTATTGATGAGAACGACCAAGACTTCTTTGCAGACACGGATCCAGATTTTATCTATGGAATGAACTTCACGTTTAAATATAGAGACTGGGACTTCAACATGTTCTGGCAAGGGATCAAAGGAGGACAGATAAGGAATAACTGGCGACTATTCACCGATTTCACTTCTTTAAACATTGGCTCAAATTATGGTGCACGAACGCTTGATGCCTGGACTCCTCAAAATACAGACAGCGATGTCCCTGCGCTTACCCTGATCGATAACAATGGGGAGGGCCGTCAGTCTAGCTTTTTCTGGGAAGAGGGCACTTACCTGAAACTTCGCAATATCAGCGTGGGTTACACCCCTACATTAGATTTCATCGAACGCTTAGGCCTTAACGATGCACGCATTTATTTGCAGGCTCAGAATCTTTTGACTATCAAGCCTGATGGCACTTTGAGTGAAGATCCTGAAACTCCTAATGAAGTTTTTCCTGTACCCCGCCGCGTCACTATCGGGCTGGAATTCTCTTTTTAAGCTAACAGGATAATGGATAAAGACACATGAACTATATAAGCAAACTTTTGACAACAAGCTTGATTGCGCTTTCAGTCGTATCTTGCGGCGGAAGCGATGAATTGGACAGTGAACCACAAGCAGTGCTCACAGAAGATCAGGTAGCAACGACTGAGAATATAGATGCTTTGGTTATCGCCACGTACTCCTATCTTGGCAATGACCACTACACAGCACCTAATTATCTGTGGCCGACAGGCAACCTGCGCGCTGGTGATGCGCACAAAGGTGGAAACGGTCCTTCGGATATCTTTGCATACCACGCACTTTCAATGTACGAGCCGTTAGTGCCGGATATGGAGTCATTCCCACCTGATTTGATCGATCTCAACAATAAGAAATGGACACGCAACTATACCGGTATTTCAAGAGCTAACACGGCACTTAAGGTTATCGCTGAGACGCCTTCTGGTGAATTACCAGGCGCTGATGAAAAAGCAGCAGAGTTACGTTTTTTAAGAGCTATCTTTTATTTTGATTTGAAAATCCATCACAAGCATATTCCTTGGATTGATGAAACGATGACTCAAGAGGAAGTACTAGCGACGACTAACCGCGATCTCACAGACCAGCAGTTATGGGACAACATCGCAGCAGATTTTCGTTTTGCCGCGAACACCTTGCCAGATGTTCAGCAGGATGTCGGCCGGGCGTCCGCACTATCAGCCAAAGCCTATTTAGCGAAAACCCTTTTGTATCAGGCGTATGAGCAAGACGAACTGCACAATGTGGTGAATATCAATCAGCAGAAACTCGAAGAAGTAGTCAGCTTGGTAGATAGTATTGAAGCCAGTGGACAGTACGGTCTTTACGACGATTATGCAGAGAATTTTCTTATCGAATTTGAGAATGGAAAGGAGTCTGTATTTGCCATTCAGCGTTCATTGAATGATGGCAGTCCTGACGGAAGAGGTTCTTGGTCTAGCGCGTTGAATGCGCCGATGTCAGGCGGTTTTGGTTGCTGTGGTTTTCACGTTCCAACAGAAAACTTTGTTAACGCGTTTAAGACCGATAACTCGGGTTTGCCCCGCTTCAACACATTCAATGACAGTGAGTATAACGTAATTAATGACCATGTTGACCCTCGGCTCGACCATACAGTGGCGATGGAAGGCAAGCCATTTAAGTACGACCCTGACCTTATTCATGGCGGCGACAGCTGGGCACGGGCACCAGGTATCTATGGCAATTACACGGGAATGAAAGACTTAGAACACCCTGAGTGTGACTGCCGGGGTGAAAACGGTCCTTTCCCAATATTCTCTCTCAATACCGTATTAGTGCGCTATGCCGATGTATTGCTTTGGAAAGCAGAGGCGCTGATAGAGCTCGACCGCTGGGAAGAAGCAACCCCGATTATCAATCGTCTTAGAGAGCGGGCCGCAGCCAGCACGGCGAGATTGAACGATGCGAGCTTATACCGTATTGGCACTTACGACACATTTACCAGTAAAGCAGAAGCAAGGCAGGCACTGCGCTGGGAAAGGCGCGTTGAGCTAGGGCTAGAAGGTCATCGATTTTTCGATTTGGTTCGCTGGGGCGTGGCTAAAGAGACCATTGACGAATACCTCACTACCGAGCGCGGCAGAAAGCCCTACTTGGAAGACGCTGCATTTACTAAAAATAAGCATGAATACCTCCCAATCCCTAATCAGCAGATTAATTTGAGTGGCGGAATTTATATACAGAATCCGGGCTATTAAGCCCGGTATTCCTAAAGTGGTTAAGAGGTAAAAATATACATCATGAACAAAATAGTTTACTGGTCACTCACTGTTGCAATAGCCGGATTTTTATTTGGTTTCGACACCGCAGTGATATCTGGAGCAGACCAATCCATTCAAGCGCTGTGGGACACTACGCCCCTTTTTCATGGGTTGTTCGTCATGTCTTCTGCTCTGTGGGGAACGGTGATTGGCGCGTTGATGGGGAACTGGCCCTGCGATAGGCTTGGGCGCAAAAAGACGTTAGTTCTTATTGGCGTCCTCTATCTACTCTCTGCTATAGGTTCAGCACTCGCTCAGGATCCGTATACCTTTGCTATTCTTCGGTTTATCGGAGGCTTAGGAGTGGGGGTATCTTCAATCGCCGTACCCGCTTACATTTCTGAAATTGCACCAGCCAAAATCAGGGGGCGGCTAGTCGCAACCTATCAGTTTCAAATAGTATTTGGGATCCTCATCGCTTTTCTTTCAAATTATTTGCTCTCGGGCGTTATTGTCGATGACTGGCGAGTGATGCTGGGAGTTGAAGCCGTGCCAGCATTGATCTACTTCCTAATGGTGCTGAAAGCACCGGAGAGTCCTCGCTGGTTGTTGCTGCATCGCGATGACGAAGCCCGTGCTCGAGAGGTCTTTTTATCGCTACAGAGTGAAGGTGTCGAACAAACTATCAGCGCAATAAAAGCTGATAAGGCAGGGCGTAAAAGAGAATCTTTATTTAAACCTGAGTTTCGACTTCCGGTGATGCTTGCCTTTTTACTTGCTGCATTTAACCAACTATCAGGTATTAACTTCATCATCTATTACGCACCACGTATTTTTGATATGGCGGGTTTAGATGGCAGCACCGCATTGCTTTCCACTGCGGGTGTCGGATTAATCAATCTTGTATTTACGATGGTTGGATTAAGTCTGATAGATCGGCTTGGACGAAAATCACTCATGTATATAGGCTCAATCGGTTACATCCTGTCTCTAGCCACTGTTTCATGGGCATTCAGTAGCCAAGTCGGCGGCACCATTGTAGTGAGCGCAGTGTTCGTATTCATCGCGTCTCATGCTGTTGGGCAGGGCGCCGTTATCTGGGTTTTTATTGCTGAAATCTTCCCCAATTCCGTGCGCTCTAAAGGACAGTCATTGGGAAGTGGTACACATTGGGTTTTTGCTGCGCTGATCGCGCTTTTAATGCCTCAGGTATTAGCCGCCTTTTCTGCCAGCCAGGTCTTCGCGTTCTTCACATTTGCGATGTTCTTACAGCTTATTTTCGTTCGATTCATGATGCCAGAAACGAAAGGGAAAACGCTTGAGGATGTGTCTGCAGCGTTATCAAAGTAGAGGCATTTTAACTATGAAAACACTATTAGGTCTTATTATTTCTTCAGCTCTTGTTGGATGTTCCATGAATCAAATTAGTCCACTTCCCGAGAACTCGACTCTTGTGGTCGAGGCCGCTCGCAACGAAGCTTTTCGTCCCCAGATCCATTTCTCACCGAAAGAAAAGTGGATGAATGATCCCAACGGTATGTTTTATCTCGATGGCGAGTACCATCTATTCTTTCAGCATAATCCCGATGCCTCCACCTGGGGGCCTATGCATTGGGGGCACGCTGTGAGTAAGGACCTTATGCATTGGGAGGAGTTACCAATAGCGCTTTACCCTGATGAGCTTGGCACCATTTTCTCTGGAAGTGCAGTCGTCGATGTCGAGAACACCAGTGGTCTGGGAAGCAAAGATAATCCCCCTATTGTTGCGTTGTATACCTATCACAATGCGTCAATGGAGAAGCAGGGAAAAATTGACTACCAAACCCAAGCACTGGCTTACAGCTTAGATAAAGGCCGGACGTGGGAAAAGTATGTCAATAACCCTGTTATTGACAACCCGGGCATAAAAGATTTTCGCGACCCAAAGGTCATGTGGCATGAGCCGTCAGGAAAGTGGGTGATGGTACTAGCACAAAAAGATCATATTGGTTTTTACAGTTCAGATAACCTGATTGACTGGTCGTTAGAAAGTACATTCGGTGAAGAAATAGGTAGTCATGGCGGTGTGTGGGAGTGTCCGGAACTGCTGCTATTGCCTGTCGAAGGAACTGATGAATCTAGATATGTATTGTTGGTAAGTATATCGCCAGGCGGCCCAAATGGAGGCTCGGCAACCCAATACTTTGTTGGGGATTTCGACGGCAAAGAATTCGTATTAGATGCTAAGTGGCAAAGCGAACTCTCACCTACAGTGGCTAATTTTCCAAAAGGCACGGTCTTTGATAATTTTGAAGATGGAGCCGACAAGTGGACGCAGCAAGGTAATGCCTTTGTTGATGCTCCCACCGAAGGTGGACATGCCAACCAGCCGCCCCCCACTGGTTACTCTGGTGATTATCTTGTAAACAGTTTTGCAGATGAAGATCGTGCGCAAGGAACGCTGACGTCGGAAACGTTCACCTTATTTGAACCTTATATCAACTTTAAAATTGGTGGCGGCCATCATCCAGACAGGGTTGGCGTTCAACTCGTGGTGGAAGGCGATATAGTAAAATCTGAAACAGGCCTTAATCGAGAAACGCTCCATTATGCGAGCTGGGATGTGAGTCAGTGGCAAGGCAAATCCGCATTTTTGAGGATTATCGATAACGAGTCCGAAAGCTGGGGACACACTTACATTGACGATATTGTGTTTGCGAGCGAGCCTGCAACAAATCGAATTGAGCCCGCTATTTGGCTGGATCACGGCACAGACAATTATGCAGGGGTAACTTTTTTTAAATCGCCAGAAAGTAATGAATCACGTCATATCTTCATGGGATGGATGAGCAATTGGTTATACGCAAATGATGTACCGACAGAAATATGGCGTAGTGCGATGACACTACCTCGCACGCTGCATCTCGTTAAAACTAGCAAAGGACTCCGTGTCCGTAGTCAGTTGGTAGACGAAGTGGATAGATTAGTTGAAGCGTCTACTAAGTCGCCAATCTTGAAGGCAGGACAAGCAATGAGCCTTTCTTCTCTAGATAGCAACGGCAGGGAATCGGCGCTTCGCTACGCTTTCGATGTTCAGGGGAATTCACCTTCACCTATTTCGATTCGACTTGAAAACCAAAGCGGTGAATTTGTTGATATTGAAATAGATCAACAACGATCCTTGGTATCACTAAACCGAAGTCACTCTGGAGAAACATCATTCAATGAGCATTTTGGAAAAGTCCAGAAGGCAGAGTTAACAACGACAAGCGACTCATATAACGTCACAATAATTGTCGACCGCTCATCATTGGAATTGTTCATTGACAATGGCACTACCGTTATGACGGCACTAGTGTTTCCCAAGACTGTTTACGAAACGCTACACGTGGCGCCTAACAGTCAATCAATACACCAGCTATCAATTGACCGATTGGGCTCTGTGTGGTCTTCTAATTAGTGATTATGCCTAGGGTATTATTATGAAGTGGCAGTCAAACTCAGCATACTGGTCGTCCGCATTAACGTTTTTTACGTTTTTCCTGACCTGGTCGTTTTGCTATTCGCTCTTTCCGTTATGGCTAAACCAAACCCTAGGGTTAACCGGAAGGGAGACGGGCGTTGTCTTTGCGACCAATGCGATGGCTGCCTTAATCATAATGCCCGTTTATGGTGTTCTTCAGGACAGGTTAGGAACTGGCAAGCAGCTTTTGTTTATGTTAGGTATCCTCATGGCTGGTGTGGGTCCATTCTTTATCTTTGTCTATCAGCCGTTGCTAGAATCTTTCTTCTTTTTCGGCGCAGTAGTGGGCGCGGTGTATAGCGCGTTATCCTTTGGTGCCGCGGTGGGAACGCTTGAAGCGTTTATTGAAAGGCTTGGTCGGCAACATAATGTTGAGTTTGGTAAAGCCCGATTATGGGGGTCGTTAGGCTGGGCAAGCGCGACGTTTATTGCTGGTGGTCTTTTTAATGTTGACCCTAGGATGAATTTTGCGCTTGCAACCATCTGCGGACTGGCGTTTGTCATCTGTCTATTCTGGTTGCCTAAATCTGCGAGCACGGCGTCGTCTTCAAACAGTAAAGTCAATTTAAGAGATGTTTGGTCGCTCTTTGGGCAGAAGAAGTTTTGGCGTTTAAGTGTGTATGTGATGGGCGTATCGTGCCTATATCAAATATACGATCAGCAATTCCCTATTTACTTTGCATCGTTATTTACCTCGCCAGAGGAAGGAAACAGGTTCTACGGTTATTTGAACTCACTGCAGGTATTCGTTGAAGCAGGGATGATGTTTGTTGCTCCTTATATTGTCAATCGAATAGGTCCAAAACAGGGCTTGCTGTTAAGTGGGGCCATCATGGCCAGTCGAATGTTGGCTTCTGGTCTGGTTGCCGACCCTGTGTCCATTTCATTGGTCAAATTGCTACATGCATTAGAGCTTCCGATCTTATTGGTCGCGATTTTCAAGTACATTGTAGCGAATTTTGACGCAAGATTATCGGCGACGATTTACCTCGTTAGCTTTCACGTATTTACTCAGGTAATAACAACACTTCTCTCATCGCCAGTCGGGGCGCTTTACGACACACTGGGATTCGCAGATGCTTACTTACTCCTTGGCTGTGCGGTCACGGTTAACCTTGTTGTTTCTTTTTGGCTTCTGGAAAATGCTAAGCCTGAAACGTTAGTAACAGTTAAAACGACTGACGGCTGACAAGAGAAAAACGCGCGGTTTCGCGCGTCTTGTCTGTTCTTTCTGTAAGCAGATAATTAAACGCCCACTTACCCATTTCGTAATGAGGAAGTGCCATGGTTGTTAGCCCCGGTTGTAAAAGAGAAGGGATGATATCCCAGTCATCGAAGCTGCCTATTCCAATGTCTTTACCCACTTGAAGCCCAAGAGATTGAACAACAAAGTAGACTTCCATGGCCATTGGGTCCTGACCACAGAGAATAGCGTCAGGTTTGAAGTCTTTAATTAATTCTGCTGCGCGTTTGCGGGTAATTGAGCGCTCTTCATTTTCGTCGCCAATAATGACGGACTCGATTACAAGATTGTCAGGGCTTTGTTTGGCGTCAGCAAACGCCTGCTCAACCCCTTTTTTACGAAGCTTGGCGGCAATGATATTTTCATTCAGATTCAAAAAAGCAATACGTTTATAGCCCTTGCTCAGTATGTTCGCCGTAATCTCCCGTGCGGCTTCTTGTTCGTCGGGGACTATAGAGGGGAATTTACCATCGCTATCGAAGCAATTAGCAAGCACTGTAGGGACTTCTGAAAACTGAGACGGTAGACGAACTTCCCGATGGTACATTGCGGCATAAATGATCCCTTCCACTCGGTGCTCAAAAAGGTGATTTACGGCTCCTTCAACGCTGTACTTATTCACGTTTACGTTGAGTACCATCAACTCTTTATTGTGCTGCCACGCAAGATCTTGCGCCCCCCTAATAAGGTCAAAAGTGTAAGGCACTCTGAGTAGCTCATCTGCAATAAAGCCTACAACGCCAGATTTCTTGCGACGGGTCATTTGTGCTGCGCGATTGGGACGATATCCGAGTTCTTCGATTGCCTTAAGCACCCTCTCCCTATTCTTGGGTTTAACTGTGGGGTCATTATTTACTACCCTAGAAACAGTTTTGAATGCGACGCCTGCATGTGCAGCTACGTCTTTTATCGTCACCATAGCAGATTATTCCCAAAAATTTTTTCATCAATATCAATGTGCTAACGCTCAACACTTTTATCACACTTTTGAATAAACTGGTAATAGCCGCGACGATTTTTATCAGCCTCATAAAATGTAAAAAAAATGTTGAGTTAATGTGCGGCTGACATTAATATCTTAAAGACAACGTTGTTTATTTGTGTGGGAACCCAAAAAAGAATGTCAAAGAACAGCCGTACGATTTTGACATAACCAATTAAAAGTAAACGGACATAGCCTTACAGGGGGCTATGGAGGAAAACCATGAAAATATTAAAACCCACTAACAGAGGGTGGAAATTATCAGGACTCATTTTAGTGGTAAGTGCTTCTCTTTCAGCATGTTCCGATAGTGATACTGATAAAAATGAGGTTGAGGCAGAGTTAATTGTTTTACAAGAAGGGCAGAGCCCCTCTGATGTAATTGGCGGTGGGAATCCTCCCGAAGAGCAACAGCCTGATGAAGATATCGTTATCACAGACAACCCAGAGATTTCCGGTCAACCTCTTTTTAACAACCCCGAAAATAGTCAACAGGTGCTCTCGGGCTTTGAATTCTGTTGTGGACAGTATAATACCTACGCTGAACACGGATTTGAAAGCGTGACTGGCGACTTCGACAAATTAGACGGAGGCTGGTGGGGAGCCGATGTTGCCGGCGTTATCGGAGAACGGGTTTTCTCGAGCTTTGGTGATGGATTCGATAGTAGTGACCAAGCACTGGGTTGGATAGGATTTAGTGCAGTTGGCACGATGGAAAGTCCATCATTTGAAATATCCGAACGATTTATAAACTTTCTTGTTGGTGGTGGCGCAAATGGTGTGTCGGAATCCAACACCACGGCGGTAGCGCTGGTTGTTGATGACGAAATAGTGTTGCAGGCTAGCGGTGACGACACAGCTATGAGTATGAGATGGGTCAGCTGGGATTTGGCCGATTATCTTGGTATGACCGCGAAAATTCGTTTTATCGATCACCACCCTGATGACAAATCTGATACTTCTTTACCTTATTTATTGGCTGATGAGTTTCGTATATCCGATGAAGCGGCCGCCCTTCCAGAAGCAAGCAGTCAGTTGTTAACGTCGGTAAATATTTCTGTCGAACCAGAGGTGGAGGGAATCTCTACATTTAGACGTGTTTCAGATCCTGGCCAGAATATCGCTGGGTTCGAGTTCTGCTGTGGTCAATTTAACACCTACGCGAATCACGATTTCTTGGCTACGGGAGAAATGGTCAAGCTTGATGGTGGCTGGTGGGCTGCTGATATTGTCAACCATCAGGGCGAGCGAATCTTTTCCAGTCGCGGGGATGGCTTTTCAGCAGACGGCACTGGACTTGGCTGGATTGGAGATGAAGCTACTGGCACGTTAAGCACGCCTCCTTTTGAAATCACACACAAATTTTTAAACTTTTTAGTAGGTGGCGGTACCAACGACTTTCGCAGTGACAATGCAACGGCAGTGGTGTTGCGAGTGAATGGCAAAATAGTGCGTCAGGGCGTAGGGAATGGACTAGAGTCGCAGCTTGACTGGTATACGTGGGATGTGAGTTCATTGCGAGGGCAGATCGCTGTACTGGAGATTATTGACCAGCACGAAGGAGGAGATGACGGAAGTCTCGCCTTCATCATGCTAGATGAAGTCAGACTTGCCGACTTTGCGGCAGTAGAGCCAAATAAACTCGATTTGGTGAGCATGCCAGAAGGCCATGACGTGTCTTTACCTTTGGTAATGGCCGACCCAAATCCGTATTTCCGTGATGGTGAATTCTACATTTATTATTTAATAGATACCGCATTTCATGATTGGTATCTCACTAAAACGAGCAACCTTCAGCAGGCTAGCTTTCCCCAGCGGGTGCTTGAAGCTACTGGAGATACCAATACGCAAGACCAGTGGACGGGCTCAGGCAGTGTTGTGGAAGATGCAGAGGGTCAGACGCATATTTTCTTTACAGGCCATAATGCTGACTTCAATCCAGTGGAGGCAACAATGCATGCCGTGGCGACAGACAACACGCTTACAAACTTTACTAAAATCCCAGAGGATACCTTTACGGGAAGTAATGGATATAGCGATTTTGACTTCCGTGACCCCAAAGTATTCTGGAATGAGGAAACCAATAACTACTGGATGCTTATTACCACACGCTTTGAAGGGCAAGCGGCAATTGGCTTGTATACTTCTGACAATCTTATAACTTGGGCAGCGCAAGACCCCCTGTTTATGATGAATACGCCACTTAACCTTGAAGTGCCGGACTGGATTGATTTTGGTGACAATCAGTTCATGGTGTTTTCAGATCAGAATGACGGCGAAAGGGATATCAAGTATTTGCATCAGACGAGTGCTGGGTGGGAGCTCGGAAACTATGCGTCGCTTGATGGCAAGTTTTATTATGCTGGCCGCACAGCATCTTCAGAAGACGCGACGCTTATGTTCGGCTGGATACCTCATAAAATTACCAGAACTAATGCCAGTGTGGGAACGTTTGGCGGCGACTTGGCGATTCATCAATTGCATCAGACCTCTTCTGGTGAGTTAGCAGTGATGATTCCGCATTCTTACAAAACGGAGTTTGCGGAGCCTATCTCTACCGATATACAGCAACAGGAGGGCTCGGTATCAGGTGTTGCCCCTATCTCATTGATGTCATCCTCTGCTTTTACGTTAGACACAGTGAGCGAAAAAAATCGCCTGTCGATGACGGTAAGAAGTGAAGCATCAGGCGGTAGATTCGGAATTTACTTCCCCACTGAGGGAGAAGGTGAGCAGGTGGCCAGACTTGAATTTGACACCAACAGCAATAAAGCATCATTTTATTTTGGTGACACACCTCCGACGGGTGGTGCGAGCGTAACTCCCACTCCAGCCCTTGAAGGTAAGCCGCTTTTCGTCAGAGCAGAGGCTTCTGAACAAAATATAGCGGGGTTTGAATTTTGCTGCGGACAGCACGGTACGTTGTCAGGACATGAATTCACAAACGTCACTGGCGATTTCGTAAAGCTTGATGGCGGCTGGTGGGGTGGTGATGTCGCTAACAACGTGGGTGAAAGGGTATTTTCGAGCTTTGGTGACGGTTTTGAGGAAGACGGAACTGCCCTTGGCTGGATTGGCTTCGAGGCAACTGGAAGTGCAGACTCTCCGTCTTTTGAAATTACCAAACCCTACATAAACTTCTTAATTGGCGGTGGTTCCAACCCGTTTGACAGCGCTAATGCAACCGCTGTTGCATTGATGGTAAATGGAGAAGTCGTGCGTAGCCAATCAGGCGTTAATGCTGAAAAAACGGCGGATGATAAGTTTCGAATGGAATGGGCCACTTGGGATGTCAGTGATCTTATAGGACAAACCGCCGTTATCAGATTGATAGATCAACATTCAGATGACGGTACAGATACAGCGCTACCCTATCTTTTGGCCGACCAGTTTAGAGCCGCTGATTTACCTGCGGTCAGTGACGGTGAAGAAGTGAGTTCCGGAAGTTTAGATGCTCAAGTCGCAGTACCTATGGAACTAACCTCTGACGTTAAACTTGATGTGTGGTTAGACCCAGAAGCAGGGCTAGGAACGGTTTACATCAACGATTTCAGAGCGCTCAGCTTCAGACTATACGACCTTGATCAAAGGCCGATAGGGGTTTATACACGAGAGCACAATATTTCAATAGTGGATCTTCAGAGATTCACAAAGAATCCGTAACTATAAGCCATGAGCAGATCACAGAGATGTGGTCTGCTACTTTGATGAGGAGCTCAGCTAAACGTTGTATCTGACAGAAGTTCTATAAGCCTACTCGTAATATCCAAGCCAGTATCGTTTTCTATTTTCAAAAAATAAGGGCTGGGGTTTGCCTCTAGAAAAAAGTATTTTCCCTTCGCACTTTTACGCCAGTCGATAGCACACCAGTGCATACCTAATGCTTTGCATATTTTGATAGCTAACTGCTTAACGTCGCTGGGGACTAGGATCACCGATACGCTCGCATTGTCGTCATTCCTGTAATCTAATTCACTTGAGTCGATTTGTACGCTGAGTACGTCATTGCCAAGCACATAGCTTCGTACATTCACGCCTGCAATATATTTTTGAAAGGTAACAGGGCGTTCACCTAAAAGCGCATTGAGTAACGGGCGCATGTTTGGTTGTTTATTCACAAACTGCGCAGTTCGACCGCCGCGTACGGGCTTGTAAATAACGTCTCGCATATTGTTACAAAACTGCGAAGCAACCTCGGGTGCATTGCCAACAAAGGTGTAGGGAATATGTGCTCCTAGTTTGCCAGCAATACGCGATTGATAAGGTTTACACTGGTGGCTTCGAACAGCGTCGATAGAGTTCACCCATTTAATGTCGCTATAGCTGAACCAGCAAAGTAGCGTACTTGCTCGCTCCTGCTCAACCCACCCTGCGTTTTCTAGCAAAGTAGATTCACCATCATGAGGTCTATCACCTTGTGTTTGAGCATCTGCACTGGCATCGTTTTTAGCATTATCACGAGGGGCTTTTAGCGGTATGCCAGGTAGGTACTCATGCCAATAAGCGGCCTGGGTATTCGAGAACGTAACTCTAGGTTGGTCGCAAAGTGAAGGCGAATTGAAATGAATTAGCCCGTCATCGAAGTCAGGGTCATAGCTGATCTTCCAAGTAGAACCAAAATGTTGCGTATTGGCGAAATAAAAGGGCGTGTTATTTTGGTGAAGTGCTTTGGCTATATGTTGAATTTGTGGGTCTTGCTCACTGCCTAGTAGTGCGACGTGCATTTGCGTTCCTTGCTAGCGTTTTAAGTGTTCATAGAATCTAGTAGCCCTTAAAGCAACACATGGGATACTGTCTAAACCGTATCCATGTGTTGACTTTGATAAGCGGTAAGTTACGACAAAATATCAGGTAGTTTGCCGCCGCCTTCACCAATAGCCATGGTTATGTAAACGGGCTCTTTAGGTGTTGGACCGACTACCGGCACACTTTCACTTAGGCGAGCTCGTAGTCCGCCGGATACCTCAAATAGCTGAGATTCAGCAACGGTAGCAAGCTTAGTATTTGCTGGTTGGTTCTGAGTTAATGGATGGTTTTTCATAATGTACGCTCCTTGTAGTGGCGTGGTGAGTAATGAAGTGGACACGCTTACAGCGAAGCCACTTCTTGGTAAAGGGTTCTAAAACAGCAGGCAATAAGCACAGAACGGTTGCTAATGTTGAGCTTTTTGTAAATGTTGGCGCAGTGAAATTTGACGGTCCTTTCACTGATGAATAGCTCTGAGGCAATAACCTTATTTGAGCGTCCTTCCATTATTTTGTGTGCAACTTGTAGTTCGCGTTTTGATAAACAGTCAATGGGGATAACGCTGTTCCGGGCGGTAATGCCGTTCGCATCTATTTGCATGCGTTCAGCTGCTGTCATCAATACTGCGGGTTCTCTGATTTCATGTGTTTTCATAGTGTTTCTCCGTGTTTACCTGATGTTGCGCTTCCTGTTACTTCAGTGGGAGGGCATAGATGTAAGTTGCCGTTTTCCAGACGATAAACCTTGTCTGCCATGGCAATTGATTGAGGCCGATGTGCCACAATAATTCGCGTCATATTTAGAGACTTAAGGTGATGATTTATCTGAGCCTCGTTTTCCATATCTAGGTGACTGCTTGCTTCGTCTAAAAATAAAATGTCTGGCTCTTGGTAAAGCGCTCTTGCTAGAAGCAGGCGCTGTTTTTGACCACCACTTAAGCTGCTACCCATATCACCGACCAAGGAGTGGTATTGCATAGGCATTTGCATGATTTCTTCATGGATACAGGCAAGCTGAGCGACGTAAACCATTTTCTTGAGGTCGGGAGCTTCTTCAAAACAACAGATATTTTGCGCGATGGTGCCGCTTAAACAGGTATCCTCCTGAAGCACTGACGCGATGACTGGGTTTGTAGAGCTTGGGTGTTCGATATTGCCTTCTGAAACAGGGTACAGTCCCATCAGGCACTTAAGCATTGTGCTTTTTCCACAGCCGCTATCGCCTGTGATTGCGACGATCTCTCCGCTATGTACCGAGAACATTAGATTTTTAAACACCCACGCATTGGTTTCACTGTAGCGATAACTGAGCGCCGTCGCTTTAAGCGCTACAGGGCGAGTTTTGGCATCAAGAAGCGAGGGCGTACTTGCGCCATCAGGTGTTAAAACGTTAGGTGCAAGTGAGTTGGACGTGGATGAGTTGGGGACGTCTGCATTGCTAAAATGAACGTTTTGTTTTTCAAATGTATCGTCCTTAGTTTTTAACGACAGAGGCTTCTGCTGTGATGGTGTAAGTAAAATGTCGCTTAAGCGGTTGAAGTGAACACCTAACATACTAAGCTCAATCAGCTTGTTAACTACGCCATCTAATGCGCTGACAAAGCGAGCTTTGTACGCCATAAATGCCAGCAGCATCCCTATCGAAAGGGTTCCTTCCATAACCAGGCTGGCACCAATATACACAACGACCAAATTTTCAGCGCCAAACAATAGCTGATTGGTCAGTGCGCTGCCTATGTTGATTTTTCCAAGAGTGATGTCTTTGTTTAGCGTGGCGACAAGCTTGTTTTGCCACTGCCCGTGGCGCTGTACTTCTTGGCTGTATACGCGAATAGGTAGGATAGCGCGTACGCTTTCCATAAAGTGACTTTGTTCTAATGCTGCAAGCGCAATGCGTTCAGTTGTAAGACGTTTAATAAACGGCAGCAGTCCAAGACGAACGGCGAGGTAGGCAAGCATGATCGCCACTACAACCAGAGTGAGTTTGGGCGAATATAAAATCATTACTGCTAGTGTGATCACTGCCATGAGCCCGTCTAACAGCGCAGTAACCAGGCCGGTGGTTAGGAACTCACGAATACTCGCCAGTGAGCCAAAGCGGGATACCACATCGCCAATATGTCGCTTGTCGAAGTAGTCCAAGGGAAGCGATAATAAGTGCTTAAATACCGACGCCGACATTTGAAGCTGAAGGCGAGACGACACCGACAGAATAACGAACTTTCTTATCCCGCTAGTAAAAGTTTCTATTATTAGTAGCAGGGCAAACCCTATTGCCAGCGCTTTCAGTAATGCATCGTTGTTGTAAATCAATACATCATCTACGACTGTTTGCATGTAATAGGGTGAAGCAAGTGCAAATAACTGCAACACAATCGATAACGCAAAAAGGGTTAGAAGATTGCGCTTAAACCCTGTTGTTCGAGTGAAGAATTGACTAAGACCCAAACGTGGCGCGGACTTCTTGGGACTAAATGTGTCGCTAGGCGTGACTTCAAGTGCAATACCGGTAATGTACTTCGACGCCTCAGAATAAGTGAGTTTTCTTTCTCCAAGCGCGGGGTCGTGAATGGTAAGGGTTTTTCCTTTCACTTTAGTTAACACAACAAAGTGATTCATGTTCCAATGTAGAATTGCAGGGCAAGATAATTGCGCTAAGTGCTCCATTTCTATCTTGATGGCGCGGGTTTGGAAACCCAAATCACTTGCAATGCGCATTACGTCTTTTAACGTAGTGCCTCGTAGCGACACAGACACAGTCTGACGTAGAGCATTTAGATCACGTTTATCAGAATAGTACTGCGCAATCATAGTCATACAAGCAAGTCCACACTCAGCTGCTTCGCTTTGCAGTACAACGGGCACACGCTTTTTTGTATAAAGGATTTGCGTTGAAAGTGGGTGTGTAATGTTCATCATGATTACAGCTTCCCAGTAATGCTATACAGTGGTTCCATTAACCACTCCATCAACGTACGTTGACTTAAATCTACGTCTGCAGAAAATGTCATCCCAGCTTTCAGTGAAATATTGTTTCCATAAGCCAATATTTCTTTTGTATTTAGCGTTGCAGTAACAAGATAAGCGGGTTCACTAATAGAAATAGGGATGTCGGTAAGCTCACCAGGTAGCACCAACGAAGGTGAAATGTTCACTATCTCGCCTGACTGCACACCAAATTTTTGATAAGGAAATGCGTCGTATCGAATATGCAGGGCTTGGCCTTTGCGTAAAAATCCAGCAGACCGCACGGGAACTGCAATACGCGCTTGAATGTCAGCATTTTTAGGCAGTAAGGTAAGAAGCGGGCGAGAGCTATCGATGGTATATCCCGCCTTTACTTGAAGGCCGGATATCACGCCATTGTGAGGCGCATAAATCGTTTCTTCTGCGTTACTCTTGTGACTTACTATTTGCTGCGTGAGATCGCTCAAGGTGTTCTCCACGTTTGCCATTTCATTGGCCTGCTGTTGAGGCAAAGTGGCAAGTTCATGGTGGAGAGCAGCGATATTCGCCTTTTCGTCATTTTGGTCTTTTTGGGCCAACGTAAGCTGTTGTTCGGCGGTCAATCTTTGTAGCGTATGGTTTTCATAGTCTGCTTGGCTAATGTGCCCTTGATTAAGTAAGGTTTGCGCTTTCTCCCACTGCTTTAGTGCTAGTGCCCACTGGGTTTGCGACAATTCAACGATGGCGTCTAAAGCCGTTAATGCCCGTTTGGCTTGGCTTAGTTGTTCTTCTAAGCCTTGTCGCTGCGCTCTATGCAACACATCAAGACGTTGAATACTTTGACGTGTTCGATGCTGCTTTGCTTCAAGCTCAGCGAGCAACTGCGTGCTAACTTTATTACCTGATGCATCATCGCTACTGTAGTTGATCTTAATTAGCGGCGCGCCCTTACTCACTAATTGACCTTCACTGACCAATACATCAAGCACTTTGCCGCGCCTTGCATCCGCATAGAGCTTAAAAACGCCATGACTGGGTTCCAGCCATCCACTCACTGATGCCTTTCGTGCGTAGCTTCCCGTATTTAGATAAATAATCACTGCCAAAATCCAGACCACAAGCAGGCCAGCTATTGCAGAATAAACAGGTTTTGGGGTCATTAAAAAACGTCCATCAACAGCATTTGATTGCTCATCAATGACTTCCTTTCTAAACAGTCCTGTTCTCATCTCCATTCCTTTTTTGTTTATGCATTTGCGTTGCAGTGCTTATCTAACTTTGTTTGGGTCACGTTAAAGGTATCTGGCCGCCACTTCCGTTTAGGCTTTTTCTCCTTGGCATCACAGTCCTTGACGCCTCCGTTTTGTTACTACCAGATACCTTGTGGTCAACATTACTGCGGTGACGGTGTTCACTTTAGGTGGGTTGGGAACTTGATGAATTACTGCTAAGGTCTATATTTCAGTAGCACACGGTTTCACTGGTGTTGGCGCATTTTTGAAAGCGGCTGGCTCAAATTTAGAAGTGATTCAGACACAAATAATTGCCAGTAAAATACAAAGAAGTCATAGAGCTGTATAAAGAATGTGCTATAAAAAACAAAGGAATATGAAAATAACACGGTAAAAACACACAGAAGGAAGCCTCATGTTTGTGCCCAGCATACTTTTAAAGCAACTCTATACACGCGCAAGTCTTACGAAGACAGATAAAGGCTTATCTTTTTCTCTGAAAAACAGATTGAAAGACGCAACCATTAAAGAAGTAAAGTGGATATCTCTTGATGGCGAAAAAATTCCAGAGCATAAAATTTCACTCCAGTTAACTCCCGACTCCAGTATTTCCATAGAAGCATTAAATAAATCAGACGGAGAGCCCTTTGGCTTGCGTCAAACCATTACCGTGCATTTAGATATTGATGAAGCGCCGTGCCCAGAAAAGCGAAAACTGGGTATTTGCTTTTCTGCTTCGCCTTTTGGAAAGCTTAAATTTGAAGTGGAAGACAATATTACTGCGCCAGGACAACGCAGCGCTTTTATTCCTCGTGACGACATGGATGACTACGGCGAAAGTATTATAAAAACACGCCAAGAATATTTCGAAAGCGCCACCGGAAAGAAAATTGATCACGTAGGTAAGTACTCAATCGACCCACAAGCGCTTAAGGGGAATATTGAGCATTTTATTGGCGTGGCGCAGGTTCCTATTGGTATTGCAGGGCCGTTGAAGATAAACGGAGAGCATGCACAAGGGGAGTTTGTCGTGCCGTTAGCGACTACCGAAGGTACGCTGGTGGCATCGTACAACCGAGGCATGAAGCTGCTTAACATGAGCGGTGGCGTAACGGCAACGGTCGTCGACGATGCTATGCAGCGAGCCCCTGTATTTATTTTTGAAAATGCACGAGGTGCCAGAGATTTCGTTAAATGGATTAAAGCAAACTTTGAAAAGATTAAGGAAGAAGCAGAAGCGACCTCAAGTATTGCTAAGCTGACGTATATCGACCATTTCCTATCGAACAAATTTGCGTTTTTGCGTTTTAACTTTAAGACCGGTGACGCAGCGGGTCAAAACATGGTTGGCCGTGCTACCTTCGCAGCATGCGGGTGGATACTTGATCATTATGAGGGGATAGAGAATTTCTACCTTGAGTCTAACTTTGCTACAGACAAAAAGGCCTCTCAAATAAATATTATGCGTACCCGTGGTAAACGGGTGACAGCTGAAGCCACTATTAAACGCGAACATTTATTAGAAGTAATGCGCGTAGACCCCAAACAGATAGATTATCACGGCCGTGTAGCTGGCGTAGGATCTTTCTTGTCTGGTGTGAATAACACGGGTCTGCATTCACCAAACGGTATTACTGCTATGTTTATCGCCACAGGGCAGGATGTTGCAAACGTATCTGAATCGTCGGCGGCAATGATGTATTCAGAATTAACAGACGACGGTGACCTGTACGTGTCTATTACCATTCCATCGCTCATCGTAGCGACGTATGGCGGTGGTACAGGAATAGGTACACAGCGCGAGTGCTTAGAGTTGCTGGATTGCTACGGGCGAGATCGCGTGTATAAATTTGCAGAAATTGTGGCGTCTGTGGTGTTGGCTGGAGAGATATCACTAGCATCAGCCATTAGTTCGTCAGACTGGGTGTCGTCACACGAACAGTATGGCCGAAACAGATAAAACCTTGGCCAACGAGGCGATTCATCGGCCAATAGAGACTAAAAATATTGGCCGATGAAAGCGCCGCGGTTTCGCTTCGCCACCGCCTGCATAAATGCACTGAAGCGCTGTGCGTTTCCATTACTTCGGCTAAAGCCTACGCCGTGTATACGAATAACAGGCTGTCCATTGGCACCCTGGTTAGCTTGGGTAATCTGACTTACAATCTGATCTAAATTCGGCCTTTGATAATCATCACCAAACACGTAAAGACTCACGCGCCCCTTGGTGTTTTTATACAGCTTGATGGCTTTAAGGATCCCCGCTTCAGGCTGACTCGCCCCTCCTTTAAAGCTCTTCATTTGGCTCATTGCGGTATCTCTCATTGTTTGTCTGTCATCTAGCCATTGCCCAGCTCTACTGGAAAACATAAAGCTTCCGTCAGCAGACATAATCTGAAAACCTTTCATTTTAGGATGGTTTTTTAAAATGTCGTTTACGATGGTGATCACGCGATTCCAACCACTGCCAGAGGACATGGAACCCGAGTTATCGATAGCAAAAATAACGTACTCAGCATCGGTGGGAATTCCACCAACATCATCGTCAGGGGTATCTGTCGGATTCGGCGTATTTAACATAGCGGTTGCTTGGCGTATTTCGTTACGCAGCGACGAAGCTTTGTCTTTCAGTTGATTAATGGTTTGTTGTGCGCGTGGTATCGATGAGTCTAAATTGTCTTTCTGTTCCGTGACGGAAGCCGTTTTGCTTTGTGCTGCTTTCAGTTCTTGTTGCTTATCTGACAGTGCGCCTTTGAGCGTTTCCACATCAACTTGAGCCTGTAATACCTGGTCAATAAGAACGCTTACGTTACTAGGGCCGCGCTCGGTGTCTTCAGTACCGTTTTTGGCCAGAAGCACCAGCATAACTACGGCGCCGAAAGCACAGGAAATTATGTCGAGAAAGGCAATGTTGAATACCTCAACGGGGGCTCGTTGAATTTTGCGCATTAAGGCCACTCCGGAGCAGGTGATAGGAAAGTGCCGCTTGTTGCGCGGGTCCATTCCCAGTACATAGGTGAAGCAAAAGGATCGCCCTCAATGGGCAGCAAAATCACATTGTAATGCACGCCTTTCTTAGCGCGCTTAACGGTTTCAACAAATAAGGTCTTACGGCAATCTGATGAAATTGACTTTTTACTACTAATGAAGCTTTTGCAGCTCATAGGTAGTCCGTCACCCAAGGTAGGAAGGCCATCGGTGACAATATACACATCGGTGATGTTTGGGTTAGCTTTAAATAAAATGCTTAAACCTTCTTGAAGATTTGTTCCTCCATTGGGGACGACAGCACCGAGGTCTTTAACTATTGCGTTCATCGAACCGCTGACTTTGGCACTATTTACATCACGAAGGCCTAGTGTGGTAGCGGTGTCTGAAAAAGTCACTACGGTGACTCTTGATTCTAAAGGGACTCGCGCGAGCATCCATTGGGCTACCCGTTTGGTGCGTATCCACTTCGGCGTAGAGACCTTCTGGCTATCACTCAACGCTAACTTGCCTAAAATATCCACCAAGTTGTCGCCCATCATTGACGCACTTTTGTCAATTAGCAGACCTATTTCCGGGCCCTCTATTTTCATGCCAGTGATGTAGTTCTGTTCGCCGGTACCTTGCATTTGAATGTTGGCTGACTTTTCTACTTCTTTAGACAATGCGGCTAGCTGGTTTTCAAGATCAGCCACTACTGCCATTTCTGTAGAGATATCTTGCAGTAGTTTTGACTGGTCTTGCGTTGTATCTGCTTGCGCTTGCTGAGCATCGTCTTGCTTCGCTGACTCAAGGGCAATTTTATCGTTTAATTCGTCAATCGACTTTTTGAGTTTTTGTTGTTCTTGCTCTGCGGCGGCGAGTTCCTGCTCTAATTTTTCTTTCTCTTCAGTTGGTGTAGGTGTAAACGCTTTAAAGTCGACCAGAATGAAAATAAGAATAACCGCGCCAAGGCCACAGGCCATAACGTCTAAAAACGCCAGGTTAAATCCGTCTTCGGCTTTACGCACTTTAGGCATTACTGTCTCGCCTAATTAGTTGTGAAGGTGTGACAGAAGGTGGTGTTCACAAGACTCTTGTGTGCGAATTACCATAGTGTCTTGGCGACCATTTAACAGGTGCATTAACAACATTAATATAAGCGATATAAAAAGCGCGACGAGCGTAGAGTTGAACGCAACGCCCAGCGAAGCCGTCATTCCCGCGATATCACCATCTAGGGCTGCGTCTGCTTGCGCAAGGGCTGCGCCAATACCGCGAACAGTGCCAACGAAACCAATCGAAGGAATAGCCCAGATTATGTAGCGAATCACGTTATTACCACTTTCAAGCTGGGCAGCAATATTTTCTACCGAAGCGTGGATTGCATCGGCAGCATGCTGCACGTTCTGTGTGTTTTTAAAGCGTCTAATGCAGTTTATCCACGTGCTGTATGCGGGGGTGTCGCTATAAGATGAAGACGAAAGCTCATCTAACGCTTTATCTACATTTAGTGGCGTATCTTTGTTGTGCTCAGGCAGTAAGTCTCGTGAGTAAATCTCTTCTTCATCCAGCAGCTTCCAAAGTTTGTAAACCATTAGGAAAATGCAAAACAGCATCAGCGAGATACAAACCTGTTGCTCGATATCTTTAAGAATAACCCAGAAAGAGGATAGGGACGCTGTGCCAGCCGTTGCCATGACTTTTTCGGCCGCGGGGCGAATGACACCGGCAAATAGGAAATGTACCAAGGCAAATATAAATAGAAAGACCCCGCCACTTACAAGAAAGCTGGGGTTCATTGACAACGTATTCTCTTTATTCATCATCATTCCTTGATAGTTAAATGTTAGTTGGAAAGTCTTGCGGCGAATCTAACGATACAAAGTACGCACTTGCGGTGCCCGCAATGGCCAACAATACTGCAGCAATGATCAGTTTCTTTTTCATATTAATTCTCGTATCTCGCTATGCGAAAGCCTATATCGTCAGCAGGTTCAGTCTCACCGCTGCGCGCGCTTGCGCGAATATTTTTAAGCCGACCCGTTTGAAACGACGCGCCTTTTACTACGTGTTTACCTTGTCCAACAGGGCCTAGGTAGTCGTCAAAAGTACCAGACTGGTTTGATGGTGAATTCTGGTAAACATCGTGGACCCACTCACGCACATTGCCATCTAAATCGTAGAATCCACCGCGTTCAGCTTTGAACGAACCAACAGGGGCTTTGTCGACAAATCCGTCATCGTAGTCTTTTAAAATGAAGGTCTGTTTCCCACTTAGCGATGCATCAGCGAAGTTACCTTGTTTATCGCGAAGCCTAAACTGATTACCCCAAACAAAGATTGTTGGTGATGCTCGGCGATTCATTTTTGCAACGAATTCCCACTCGGCTTCCGTAGGTAAACGATAGCCTTTCGAGGTTTTATCAATACCCGTTACTCTGCCATTTTGAACAACATAAAACGGTGTTAGTCCTTCCTTCTCGCTTAGCCAATTTGTAAACGCAACCGCATCACTCCACGAAACATTCGTGATCGGTAGCTTGCTGCTAGGCCCTTTCCCTGCGAACGCGGCGAACTGCGCCTGAGTAACCTCGTGATTAGACATCCAGAATTTACGCGAAAAAGATACGTCTCTTTGCGTTTCATTGCGCTGGCGATCCTTTTCGTTTGCAGGAGAGCCCATAGTGAAGGCTTTGGGTGTAACAAGCGAAAGTTGAATACCCAGTGTATTTGCAAAAAGCGGCTTACCTTCACGCCGTCTTGCTTCAAACTCTGTAAGCATATCAGCGTGCACTTTCACCGGCTTGTTTGCGCTAGGTGTAATAGTCTTGGTAACACTGCGATATCCTTCACGTTCGAATGTTACTGTGTGCGGTAAAGCTTGAAGCGTTAAATTAAGCGGCGTTTGACCTTTAGGTGAACCGTCGATGAAAACTTTTGCACTTAACGACGCGCTTATATTCACTTGTCCTCGCTCTTCTTGAAGGTTGAAGGTAAGCGCTTTGTTCTCGCCGGGAGCTAGCGTGATCCGCTGGCTTTGTGAAATGAATCCGGTTTTTTCATACTTGACGATATGTGGCGTATTCGCATCCACACGAGATTTTGTATCAGTCGGTTTATTATTTACTGTAAGTACGCCGCCTTGAGGGTCTGTCGAAACTGTTATCTGTGCTTGAAGGGGTTGAAGGTTATAGTTTCTTGTCGGGTTAGGGCGTTGGCTAGTGACTTCAATGGTGTCTTCCAATGGCTCTAGCCCTGACTTCGTCACGACAATTTCGTACTTACCGCCATTCATATTAATAGAAAGTGGCGTGACACCCATATCTTTACCGTCAAGGGAAACATTGGCACCAGAAGGGCTTGAGTTTATGCTAATTGCGCCCTTAACTGGAGAAAGTGAAATAACTTGTTCAATTTCCTGCGCGATATCTGCATCAAATTGGATCTCACCCGTTTCATAATGCGGATGACTGGCGCTCGCTCTGTAGCTGCCCTTTTTTAATTCCGTTACGTAGGTTCTCGATACCGCTACTTTCTCAGCGTTTAAATGCCAGGTTATTTCACTCAACGAAGGGGAGGTTGATAGGGTGACTTTTGCCGGTAAAGGAACGAGCGTAACATTAATAGTGCTTGGCGAGTTGTTGTTAATAACAACCGTGGCGTCTTGATATTTTGGGGCCGAAACCTGGACTTTGGCATGGCTACCAAACACGTAAAGCTTGTCACTGATGAACATCGCACTACCACTTAAAACAGCAAATTGCGGATTTTGTGCTGCACGTTCTGGAGAAACCGCAAAGGCATAACCTTTGGTTAGAAACAGCCAGCCAAAATAAACAACGAGAACGGCGGCTAGTCCTATTAATGAAGCTATAGCAACGCCCTTTCTTCGCTTCTTTCCTTTGGCAATGGCGTCATCAATACTGCTCACTAGATAGGTCCTTATACTTTTTCAGTACATACAACATGTACTGATAGGTTGGTGTCTGACGGTGAAACAACAATCTCTTGAATGGTTGAGCGATAACCTTCGCGGCTCCCTTCAATGCGATATGTACCAGGTTTCAGCTGAATGGTTTTTGTTTTTACTTCCCCCACGAGGCCTACTCCAAGTACCTTAATATAGGTATCGTTATCCGACGTTATTGTTACGGAACGGGGCTGATTGATATTGTCGATCACTTGCTCAAGTGAAGATATTTGGGCACGCAGTTTTGCGCTCTTTTCTGCATGTGAACCTGCTCGCGCAATGTCTTGCAGGGCTAGATTTCTGACGTTGTTATCCGATAAACGTTCTGGCCGCCTTTGGTAAGCGCTCAAGCTTTTTTCTGCATCGAGTATGGCTTCGGCATTTTGTTTTGCCTCAAGTAAAGCAGGGCTGGCTGGAAAGCTAGCGAGGCCTTTATTAGCTAGCAGCTTTACGGTTTGCCATTCATCTGCGCTGACAAACAAGGCGACTTGATTTTCAATTTTCTGCTGCTCTTGTGAAGCAATTAAAGACGCGAGCTTTTTACTAATGGTGGCAAGCTCACTGCTTGAAGCTTTTAGACTTTTGGCGTCATTGAGGAATTCTGCGGCAGCAGGGTAGTCACCTTGCTCGATAGCTCGATTTGCCTGAGCTAGCAGCGTATCAAATCGGCTGTCTTGCAATTGCCGGTTAATAGCATCAAGTGCTTGCTGTGCGTCTTTACGGGCAGGATCTAACTGTACTATTTTTGCGTACGCTTCGCGCTGTTTGCTGATGTTGTTCTCGACCTTACCAATGCGTGCCTGCTCGTAGGCGTCTTGCACCTCGTCAAATACATCAATGCGTTGCTGCAAAATGTTAGCTTTTTCGAAATCAGGGTTTATCGTTAACGACGTTTTGTTTAGGTTAAACGCGCTTGAAACATTCCCGTTATTGAAGGCAAGGAGGGCGTCTTCATAAGGTTGAGTATAGGCGTTTTCGTAGTCAGTATTTATTGTGTCAACTGAGCTCTTTATATCATCCAGTGCATTTATAACTGCGCTGTAGTTGGACGCGCCATATTCATTAAACGCAGTATTCAACTTGCGCTCAACTTCACTCGCTTTTTCTAAGAACATCTGGGAGTGTGAAACGCGACTAACCAAGTCGTTTACACTTTGTTTTGACTCGCTAAGCGCCATTTGAAGGGCTTTTCGTTCTTCTGCATTAACTTCCACAGCGGGTGTAGCTTTTGCGGTTTGGGGTACTGCCGTCGTGTCATCCGTGGCGTCCGTAACGTTCGATGTGACAGTAGGCATATATGAGATAAGGAGCACGCCTGCGACGCCTATCAACATGACCAGTGAAAAACCGAGCAGTGACTTTTTTATGAGTGCCTTTTTCTTTGCTCTGCTTTGCTCTATTTGTTGCTCAACGCTTGGCATGCGTAACCCTTTACTCTCTAACTTAACAATAGAATAGATATCTTATTTAATGGTTTTGATAACACCAACGACTGGGCTTATAGCGCAGTCATTGGTGTGGATTCCATGTCATAGATATCTTTAAGGCGAGCGCGAAGCTGGTAGTATTGTTCGCTTGCTGTGCCTTGAAGCTCAATTCGTTGATTGTCTATTTCAACAATTTGATCGGCTACCTGAATATCAAGGTTTTGACCCATTTCATCGAATAGATCCCGTTGGGCGTGAAGCTCTTTGTTAGTTTTGATTGCTTCGCTCAGTGTACCAATTGCGGCAATACCAGCACCTGCAGCGGCTACTTGACCAGCCGTTGAGCTAGAGTTAGAGCCTAAAAGCACTGACGCGACTGCGAATAACCCTGCCGTGACTTGTTGTGTGGTGCGCTCTGCTTCAAGTTCTCTGATTTTCTTGGCTTCAGGAAGTGTCTCTTTCTGGTACTTACGGTATGGCTCTTCAGTGGTTACCCAAAAAGAATCATAGGTTTCTTGAAGGCTATCTATAAATTGTTCATCTTTTGCCTGTATGGCGCGCACGCGACGAAGCATTGGATCGCTATCTGAAGGCGCACTTACTAGCTCAATCTCACCTCTTCTGCCTTGAGTAAGGTATTGGCTAAACGACTCAGGGCTATACATTTGTGCGTAGCGCAGGTCTGACACCATTTGCACTTCTTGCTTGTAGGCATCGGATTTCTTTATAAGCAAATCATAAACGAATTTTGCAATTTGCTCGAAAACTGGGCCGTTAGGGTTTTCGCCGCGAGACATGGCATCGCGATACCAGCCTTCACTTACGCGGTATTCAAATTCTTCTTCACCCCATACTGTGTTTTTAGCGTCCATCACTTTCACGCCAATTTCTACAGTTTCAGTATCTGAGTAATTAATTTTGCCCAGCACGTAAACATCGGCAAGTGCAGAAGCATCTGGCGTTACGTTAATGCTGCCGAAAGATTTGGTTTCACCTAGGGCTTCTTTGGTTGCTATCGCAAAGCGGTTAGCTTCTAAGCGACGCACTTGAGGCCAAATCCCTTCCTCTTCTATTTCATCGTAATCGATAGTGCCATCACGTTCTGTAGGAAAGCCCGGGTCAAACACAGGTATGGCAACATCCATATAAATTTCGGAGTTGTAGTTGTAGGTATTTTTTTGCGCGCCTAACGCCTGACCGCCCCCTGGGCCTACCATAGATGGTCCTACACTGGTGACATTAGTCTGCGTTGAGCCACATCCGCTCAAGAGTATAAACGATGCTGTTGCGACCACGGTAAAAAGGGCCTTGGGTTTAAATGAAGACATATCCTTTCCTTCCTCTGATTTTTTATTTACAACCGTATTGCTCTTTTAATGCTTGGAAATGCGCCTTTTCAGACTCAGTTGTTGCTCCTTGCAAGCCGGCAATTACGGCGTCACATACCGCTGAACTTCCACCTTTCGCTTGTCCTCCAACAGACTGTTTTGAAGGATCAGAACTTGAAGTGGTTGTTTGTGTATTCGTCGATGATTCTTGAGACGCAGTGCTGCTTTGTGAGCTAGACTGCCCAGCGCCTGCCCCCGAAGATGATGTGCTCGAGGTATTACCCGCACCAGCGCCTTGCCCTGTACCTTGACCCGCCGCGCTAGCTACGCTTTGTGCGCTCGATTGCGCCGCTGAGTTCATGCATTCTTCGCTTTGGTTTAGCGCGCCAAATAAGGAGTCGTCTAACGCTTGTATTTTCTCCGCTTCTGTCATCGTAGATAGATCTTGTTCGCCAAAATCGAGAACGGCGCAATCTTGATAATAGGTAGGGGCTTCGCTCGTTTGAGCGCCAGCTGAAGCAAAAATGAGTGCGTTAAGCAGTAATGCTAGTGGCAAATAATACTGCATGGCGAATAAGTCCTTTTAATCTGATTTGGGGTGGTTCATATATTACCCTCCATCCTTAAAGCAGTTATACCACTCTTTTACTTAAGACTAAACTCAGTTTTAAACATGCACAGGTAAGTTTTCATATTCAGAAAATAAAAAGCCGACGAAACAGGAAGCTTTCGTCGGCTTTAGCGTTGGGTTAATTAAGGCCTACTAGTTTATGTTATTTATTGCTACAGGCCTTTGGACGCAGAATTAATGCTCCCAATGATAGTGGTGCGCTTTCGCTTCCACATCATCTGCCGTTTGTTGCGGCATAAAGGTGGCATTGTCTTGTTCAAAGAAGAACGGTTTGCGTTTTTTCTTACTGCCCACTTCGTTCATGGTGGCCGACTCGTATACGCGTCCATTTAGTACAGTGTATTCTACGAATTCACTCTTTCTAATGTCGCTTAATACGTCGCCATCAATCACCACTAGGTCAGCAAGTTTACCTTTTTCGATACTGCCAAGATCTTTGCCCATACCTAGGTGTTTCGCGCCATCAATAGTACCGCCGCGTAGCGCTTCCCAAGGCGTAAAGCCGCCTTGTTCCATGATCCACAGCTCCCAGTGAGCAGCTAAGCCTTCACGCTGTCCGTGAGCACCAATATGTACACTGACCCCATTATCTCGGAGCTCTTTGGCGTAGCTTGCTACGTTTTGGTGGTTGTACTGATTTTCTGGCGCAGTAGGTCTGCGGATCGCACGGCTGTCTAGAATCGTCGACGGGGTATAGCGAAGAAGACGCGGGTTCTTCCACACTTCAGTTTTGTCGTACCAGTACTCTTCACCCATCATGCCGCCGTACGATACAACAAAGGTTGGCGTATAGCCGAACTCCGTGGCTTTCCATAGTTGAGTGACGTCGCTGTAGCCTTTTTCCACAGGAATGCTGTGCTCAAGACCCGTATGGCCATCTACCAACATAGTCAGATTCTGCTGAAGCTTACCGCCTCCTTCAGGCACTACCATCATCTCTTGATTTTTTGCTGCCCACAGCACTTGCTGACGCTGGTCACGACGCGGCTGATTGTAGCTTTTCACTGAAATAGCACCGGCTTCTTTCAAGCGCTCTACGTGGAAATAGGCATCTTCATAATTGTTGATAATCGCTTTGTAACCTAGTCCTTCTGCACCGTATAAAATCGTGCCGGTGGAGTAGATACGTGGCGCAACAATATCGCCTTTACGCTGTAATTCTGCCGCAGCAAAAATTTCTGTCGTGTCGTTTGAAGGATCATGAATGGTTGTTACGCCGAACGACACATTCGAGTACTGACTCCAGTTTTGCTGAGGAATAATCTCATTGCGGCCCTGCGAGCCGTGAGCGTGCGCATCAACAAGCCCTGGGATAATGGTTTTACCCGTTGTGTCTATTTTCATTGCATCATCAGGAATGGTCACATCGCCACGTTTACCCACTGCTTCAATGCGGTTGTCTTTAATCAGCACAACGCCATCTTCAATCACCTCTTGGGTGTTGTCGGCATCGCGCATGGTTACCACTTTACCGCCAACCAAAGCTTTGTAACCAGATGGCTTGTCAGCTTTAGTGGTAAACGACAAATCCATACCTTCAGCTACCGGCTCAGGCAGCGTTTCCGCTGCGCCATCAACAAAGGCAAAGGCTTCATCGAGTGAACGGCTAAATAGCGTAGGGCCGTTAAACCAGCTAAGGGTTCTATTGTCAGGCGACCACGTTAAGTATTCACCTGCACGGCTTGAGAGCTGCGTTACCGGCAGTGAGGTCATGTTCGGGCCTATGGTGATGCGCTTGCCATTTTCGACAAACGGCGCCACGTACGTTTTGAATTGGTAAACAAACGCAACCCATTTCTTATCGTGTGAAAGTTTGTACTCACTTACTTTATCTGCACCGTAAAGGTGAGTTCGCTTGTCGTTACCCTTAAGGTTAACGCTTGAAAGCTGGGTTTCGTAGTAAGCTTCGCCGCCCGCTGATTCGGTGAAATACACTCGGTCGTCGTTACCCGCGAAATGCGCGTTGTAGCCGCCATCAGAGACTTTTTCTACGGTGTCTTCTTCAAGATCTGCTACGTAAATTCCTGGCTCAACCGAGTATTTGGGGTCTAATAAGTAGCCGCCCGTAAACTTGCGGAAGACGACTTTCTCGCCATCGGCAGAGAACGACGGCTCAATGTAGTGACCTGGCTGCTGGGTAATAACCTTTCCTTTCCCGCCACGAGCAGAAACCACGCGAACGGTGCCTAGGTCTTGGTCATTCCATGTCGTATAAACAATCGACTTTCCGTCGTTAGAGAAGCGCGGATAGTATTCGTCATGGTCGTTTTGTTTCGTTAAACGCTTAATTTTGCCAGATTTAACGTCGCGCACATAAAGTTTACCTAACGCTTGGAAGAGTACGGATTTACCGTTGGGCGACATTTGAGACCAGCGGATCATGCGAACGTCAAATTCATCAGGCGCGACATCTACGTCAAAGCGTAACGCATCGGCAAACTTCACCGTGCCTTCAACGGTCACGTCCATGGTGCTGGTGGTTTTATCTTTCACGTTGATAGTGTGGAACTTACCGCCTGTCCAATATACGATTTCGCTGCTGTCTGGCATCCAGTCGAAGTAGGCAAAGTAACCTTCCGAACCAAAGCCTTCCTGCATATCTCGCTCTAGTTCTAACGTCAGTGGTGTTTCTACACCTGTCTTGATGTCTTTAATGAAAAGCGCGGTTCTATCTTTAACGCGACGCACAAAAGCGATGTATTTACCGTCAGGTGAAGGCGTAGGAACCACAGCGCCGCCCGTACCGCTAATATAGCGGCTCTCTTCGCCGGTTTCGCGGTCGTAACGAGTGATAGCAAAAATGCCTTCTAACGGGTCGCGGTTATATTCAAAGCGGGCGCCCGGAACCGTATTTTCGGTAAAGTAAATATACTTGCCGTCATGAGAGAATACAGGGTCAGCAATGTTTTGTTGGTCGCGCTTTCCGCTGTTACGAGCTTTAATTTGTAGGCCGTCACCACCTGATTTGTGGTACATCCAAATCTCGCCCGCAGGAATACTACGGCTAGACATGATGCCTTTGGTTACCACTAGGTATTCGCCGTCTGGGCTCCATTTAGGAGAGTGGATAAGATTGCTTTTCTCTTTGGTTACCTGACAAAGATTACTGCCGTCAATGTCCATAACCCATACGTTACTTAACCCATCTTTATCCGAGATAAATGCGATCTGTTTACCGTCTGGAGAAATTGAAGGGTGAATATTCCATGCGAAGTCTTGGGTCAGCGGGGTCGCATCGCCACCACTCATGCTCACTTTGTACAAGTCGCCCAGCATGTCAAAAACCATAAACTCGCCGTTTGGTGCAACGTCTAAGCTAGACCACGTGGTTTCGTTTGTTTTGATAGTGACTTCGTTTAACGCATAAGGTGGGTTGCTGACTTCCCACGTTTCAAGCTCGGATTCTGTTTTTTCTTCACTGTCGTTTTGGGCGTATAAAGTAGGTGCGACGCCCAAGCCCAGGGCGCTTACTAGCGTGATGGCCAGTAAACTTTTCTTTGTCGTTATCATAATTGTGTTTCCAACCGCTTGTTATTTATTTTCTGTCTACATCAGAGTACATGACTTAACATGAAGATACGTACTCTTGAATTGTAAAACTAAGGTTAATCTTACTGCAAAGTAGGATAGATTCATTTAGCTTATGCGATTGTAAGCACGATTTTAGCGTTTAACTTTCATTGACCAATTTTCGAGAATCGTTACTATTCGCGTTTATTTCGCAATTTGTGAGCGCTGTTTTGAAACTTTGGGTACGACGACTGCACCTTCTATTAGCGCTGGTATGTGGGTTATTTATTATTTGCCTTAGCATCACCGGTGCATTGCTAATTTATGCAAAAGATATCCAAACCTTTGTCCAACCAGAGAAGTGGACCATAGAATCTCACGAATCGCCCTTACCCCTTTCTTACATAGTGAATGCGCTGGAAGACGAGACGGGTCAGAAAGTCGAGCTTTTAATGCCCGAGTCAGACCCTGAACTCGCTTGGCAAGGGAAGCTCAACAATGGCGAATACGTAAGCGTAAACCCCAACTCTGCCGAAATACTTCATAGATACGATTATTACAGCACGTTTTATGGGTTCACCATGGCTATCCATCGATGGCTGTTGTATCAAGATGGTGACAACGAAAGGCCACTTAGAAATTGGGTGTCTGTTAGTGCCTTAGTTCTACTTCTTGAAGTAATTGTGGGTTTTTACCTTTGGGTAAAGCCAAAAAATAGAATAAAACGCCTTGCGATTAAACGCCGCGCCAAGTTTCGAATTCTCATGTATCAACTTCATACAGTGCTGGGCGTTTATTTGGCTATACCACTAATACTCATCGCTTTTAGTGGCATGGCGTTTAATTGGAAAAGCGCTACGCAGCAGGTGGTGGAAACCGTTACTTTTTCAAAAGTTGAGAAAAGGCCAGTACCTGAACCGTTATCCCACGATGCTAGTAGTGCTTCAGTGGCTATCGATACATCTTATCAAAACGCCATAGCGGTGTTTCCCAATGCGTCACTATTTCGCATTTACTTCCCAAAAAATTCAGGCGAACACATAGGTTTCAGAATGCAAAACCCCGGCGAGTCTCACGCCTACAGTTGGGTTTGGACAAACCCTCAAAATGGAGAAATAACGGGTTATTACGATGCATCAAAAGCGAACGTAGCGACGCAGGTTTGGAACTTCAAATACAAGTTTCACATTGGTGATTTCGCGGGCCCATTGCTTGAATTTATCTGGTTATTAATCGCATTACTCCCTGCGTTTTTTACGATAACAGGATTTTACTTTTGGTATAAACGCCACTTTAGATAATGAGAATAATTTTCATTATCTTTACATTGTTCTTCTACACCTTTAGTATAACGCGCCTTTCGTAACCTTATTTTCTTAAAAGAGTTTTCATGTTTAGACCATCGCTTACGCTCATTGCCTTAGCCGTTAGTGCGCCTTCTTTTGCTAATGATGCCCAAAAGGATATGGAACGTATTATCGTTTCTGGAAGTCGTGTTATTGAAAGTATTGATGAAGTACCAGCGTCAATCACCGTTATTTCAAGAAAGCAGATTGAAGATCACCTAAAGGTAAATCCCGAGTTACAGAGCTTGTTAGCGCAGATGGTGCCGGGCTTAGCTCCAGATACAGGTAGTTCGAGCAATACTGGCCAGTCTTTGCGCGGACGAGCTCCGCTTGTGATGATTGACGGTGTGCCTCAGTCCACGCCGCTTAGAAATGGCTCGTTAGGTGTGAAAACGATTGACCCTAGCGCGCTTGCTAGAATTGAGGTAATTAAGGGCGCTACGTCTGTTTATGGCAATGGAGCGTCAGGCGGTATTATCAACTACATTACCAAACAAGCAACAGCGCAAGACACGCATGAGGGTCAAGTGAGTTTGTCTTCACGTTTTAGCGCAGTGAAGCTTGAAGAGTCAGCCGGTGCGCGTATTTCAGCTGCGATTAACGGCAAGGTGGAGAATTTCGATTACCTTGTTACCGCCAGTTACGAGGAAAACGGCGTTCAGCGCGATGCAGAAGGCGACATCTTAGGTTTGCAGTACGGCCTGTCAGACGCTGAAACACAGAATTACTTTACCAAATTAGGTTACGACTTCGACCAAGAAAAGCGTCTTCAATTTAGCTACAACTACTTTAGCTCTCAACAAAAAACTGATTTGGGAGATGTTCCCGGAGACATCAACGAAGGCGTGAAAACCTACGCTATTCACGTACCTGAAGCGTTGCAAAAACGCGGGAAACCTCAGGGGCCTGACGGAAATGAGAACATCACCCTGAAATACACAGACAGCAATATCTTTGCAAACAGCGAAATGACGCTTGATGTGTACACACAGGATATTGAGAACGTATTTTTCTTTTCACCTAATTTAGCTAATCCAGATGAAGGCTACGACGGTGGTCAGTCTATTATTCGTTCTGAAAAGCGCGGCGCTCGCGCGACATTTAATACTGCTGTTGATTTTGATGGTGTTGAAGCTACGTTCATTTATGGTATCGACGCACTGAAAGACACCACCTCACAGCCGCTGGTTGATGGGCGAGTGTGGGTACCTGAGATGGAAATGGACAGTTTAGCTGGCTTTTTACAAACGAAATGGGTAATTAGCGACGACGTTATCGTAAAGGCTGGTGTGAGAAGGGAAAGCATCGACTTATCGGTTGATGACTATGAAACACTGAAGCTGTGTCGCTCAGAAACCCAATGTTCTGTTCCTCTTCAGGTTACGGGTGACACCATAGATTACGACGCCACTACTTATAATATTGCGATAAAGTACAACTGGAGCGACAGCTTTAGCCCGTTTTTCAATTACTCGCAAGGTTCAGATATCGCTGACATTGGCCGCCTACTGCGCGCTGCAACGGTAGATGATATTGGTCTTATTCAAACGGAAGCTTCTATCATCGATAACTACGAAGTGGGTTTCACTTCTCTTTTCGACCAAGTTCGCCTTGAAGTTGCGGCTTACAGAAGTACATCTGAACTCGGTACGACAAATAGTTTCAACGAGGTGACAGGTGTGTATGAGCCTGTACGCGCACCGCAGGAAATCTGGGGTTATGAAGGCTTAGTAGACTATCGAATTTCAGAAACGCTCAATGTGGTAGCCACATATAGTTACGTTGAAGGGAAAAATACCGAAGCTGATGTGTACCTTGGCTCTCGCCAAATTAGTCCACCCAAAGCAACGGCAAACGTAAACTGGAAGCCATCAGACACTTTATCGTTAACAGTTAGCTATCTGTATGTGGGTGATCGTAAACGCTTCTCGCCAAATGCTGACGGCGACTATGTGGGCGATCAAGGACCTATATCGAGCTATAATATTGTTAACCTAAGTGGACAGTACCAGTTCGCTGAAAACTGGAACGCGTTTATGGGTGTCGAAAACCTGTTTAACAGCGACTACTATCCTGCGCGCGCTCAGTCATACACCTACGGTGGCTACAATATTAAAGGATTAGGCACCACAGCAACCCTTGGTGTGACTTACTCTTTCTAACCAATAGCACCTCGTCTAATTGTGGCGAGGTGCCTTCTCTCTACCATCACTTTCAGTGATGCTTGTCTATTACAGCAATAATCGCTAATTTCGTAACAACTTATTAACAATGAATTGTGTAGGAATTACCGTGAGCAACGCTGAACAACAATTGCATTATTCTACTTGTACGCTTTGTGAAGCAATGTGTGGTATTGAGGTAGCGACGAAAGGCCGTCAAATACTGTCAATAAAAGGGGATAAAGAAAACCCATTTAGCCAAGGTCATATCTGCCCGAAAGCGAGTGCGTTAAAAGACTTGTACGACGATCCTGACCGCTTGAAGCGCCCGGTAAAAAGGGTACGAATTGACGGCGAGGCGAGTGCATCGGAAGACAGTGCATTGGAAGACTGCACCTGGGAAGAGATTTCGTGGGATGAAGCCTTTGATTTGGTCGCAAACAATTTACACCACATCCAGCAGGCACACGGCAATAATGCGGTAGGTGTGTATTTAGGAAATCCCAATGCGCACAATATGGGCTCAATATTATTCGGACCGTATTTCTATCGTGCCCTCAAGTCGCACAACCGCTATTCCGCTACCTCCGTTGACCAGTTGCCCCATCATATTGTTAGTCGGCGACTTTTTGGTCATATCTCCCAAATTCCCATTCCTGACATTGATCACACGCAGCACTTTATGATTATCGGCGGAAATCCACTGGCCTCTAATGGCAGTATTATGACCGTGCCAAACGTGAAAAAGCGTTTAAAGGGTATTCAAAAACGTGGAGGGAAGGTCGTCGTTATCGACCCTAAACGCAGCGAAACTGCCGATATCAGCTGTGAACATCACTTTATTCGTCCAGGCAGTGACGCGCTGTTACTGCTAGCTATGCTGCATGTATTGTTTGAAAAGCAGTTATACAAGGCGGATGAAATTTTACCTTATGCCGAGGATATAAAAGCGGTCGAAAAATACGTTCGCGAATACTCACCACAAAAGGTGAGCGAGCTTACCGGTATTACAGCTTCACAAATCACTCAGCTTGTTTTGGACTTCTGCAATGCTGAGTCTGCAGTTTGTTATGGAAGGATGGGGGCTAGCGTACAAGCGTTTGGTACGCTCACTCAGTATCTCATCATGCTGTTTAATATGCTCACCGGAAACCTAGATAAGCGGGGTGGCATGATGTTTACTCAGCCAGCCGCTGACGTATTACCTGTATCAGGCAAGGGCAGCATGGGCGGATTTACCTCTCGCGTAAGAGGGCTTCCGGCGTTTGCTGGTGAGTATCCGGTGGCGTGTTTAGCCGAGGAAATCTTAACCCCGGGAGAAGGACAAATTAAGGCCATGGTAATTGGTGCAGGTAATCCCGTGGTCACTACACCAAATGCAGAACAGCTTGATAAAGCATTTTCTCAACTCGATTTTATGGTTGCGGTGGATTTTTACGTTACCGAAACCTCCCGACATGCAGATGTGATCCTTCCTCCGGTAACCGCGCTAGAACGCGACCACTACGACATTGTTTTTCACAACTTTGCCGTGCGAAATTTCGCTAAGTATTCGGAAACGGTGGTGGACATTGACGAAGACCAGCTTAGCGACTGGCAAATATACCTTTCGTTAGCCGAAAGGCTCGATGCGCTAAATGGAAAAAGCACCGCACACTATGCTGCGCTTTGGGACAAGCAGCCTAAAGGTGTGGTCGATGATTTGTTGCAAGCAGGTCTTTATGGTCGAGCAGCAAGTAAAAAAGAATGCACTGACGCTAACTTAAGCGAAACTCTAACCGCTATTCCGGAAGGCGGGTTGTCGATTGATACGCTTAAAGCACACCCACATGGTATCGACTTGGGGCCGCTACAACCGTCTTTGCCTCATGCCTTGTTCCATGAAGATAAGAAGATTCACTTAGACTTTGATTATTTCATGGCTGACTTAGACAGGGTTAACACGCATTTCTTTGGAAAAGCGAACCATGGTACGCCGCAAAATCAGCCCGTTGTTTTGATAGGGCGCCGGCATATTAAAACCAATAATTCGTGGCTGCATAACAGCCCTCGTATGGTGAAAGGTAATAACCGCTGTACGCTGCAGCTTCACCCTGATGACGGGGCAAAATACGGCATTGCAGATGGCGATGAGGTAAGTGTGAAATCGCGAGTTGGACGGCTAACCATAGAGGCTGAAATCACAGATGCAATTATGCCCGGCGTGGTATCTATTCCCCATGGATGGGGACACAACAAAAAAGGCATAAAGTTGTCTGTGGCAAGTCAGCACCCTGGGGTAAACACCAATATTCTTACTGACGATTTACAGGTAGACGAATTATCGGGAAATGCGGTGCTAAATGGCGTGCCCGTTGAACTAGAAAAAGTAAGTTAAACACATAAGAAAAGCCGACATTAACTAATAAGCTAATGCCGGCTTTTGTGAGAAAGCGCTCAATTGAGCGCGTCTCTCTAGGTCATCGTAACAAACTCTTCTGCACTGGTAGGGTGAATAGCTACACACGCATCAAAGTCAGCTTTAGTCGCGCCCATTTTTATGGCAACGGCGAAGCCTTGCAGAATTTCGTCCATGCCGTGCCCAATACCGTGAAGACCTACCACTTTTTCGTCTTTACCCGCGCATACCAGCTTCATCTTTGTCATTTGACGGTGGCGGGTTACCGCGGTGTACATAGACGCAAAGCTAGAGGTGTACACTTTAACGTTGTCTTCACCGTATTCTTCAATAGCTTCTGGCTCGGTTAAGCCAATAGTGCCAATGGGTGGATGACTAAACACAACGGTTGGAATAAGCGAGTAATCCATGTGAGCGTTTTTTTGGCCGTTGAATAAGCGTTCGCTTAGCAAGCGACCCGCTTTAACTGCCACCGGAGTAAGCTCTGCTTCACCGGTAATATCACCAACCGCGTAGACATTCTTTGCCGTGGTGTTTTGATATTTGTCGACCTTAACCGTGCCGTTGTCGTTCAGTTCAACGTCGGTATTTTCAATATCAATTTTGTCGGTAGAGGGTTTACGGCCAATCGCCCAAATCAAGCAGTCAGCTTTTAACACTTCGCCATTGGTTAAGTGTACTGATAGCTCGCCATCGTCAGCTTTTTCCACTTTCTCTACGCTAGCATGGTCGTGCAATTTGCAACCTTCAGCGTGGATCATGTCAACCAAAGTTTCGTGAATAATAGGGTCGAAATTTCTAAGCGGAGCGTGTTTGCGAACTACCAAATGCGATTCTGTACCAAGGGCGTGAAGAACGCCGGCTAATTCCACTCCAATGTAGCCTGCGCCAACCACGACAGCGCGTTTCGGCTGCTCTTTTAAGGCAAAGAAACCATCAGAATCAATACCGTACTCAGCACCTTCAATATCTGGGATGATTGGGCGGCCGCCTACAGCAATCGTAATATGACCAGCCGTGTACTTTTCGCCGTTGACTTCTACCGTGTTGTTATCGATAAACTTCGCGAAACCGCGAATTAAGGTAACGTCATTTGCGGTAAGAGCGCGGTCGTAAGAAGCATGAATACGCTCAATATAAGCCTGGCGGCTGGCAATTAGGCTGTCCCAGCTAAAGTGATTTACCGACAAATCGAACCCGTATTCAGGTGCATAGCGATGTATCGCTTCAGCCACCTGTGCTCCGTACCACATGGCTTTTTTAGGCACGCAGCCAACGTTCACGCAAGTACCGCCAATATCTTTCGCTTCAATGATGGCGGCCTTCTTTCCATGTTTAGCTGCACGGTTTGCAGATGCGATACCACCGCTGCCACCGCCAATACATATATAATCAAAATGTGTCATTCAAAAAGCCTTCTTTGTCGGTTAGGCGAACGTAAACGATAAGCATAAATGCCTTCGGAAGGTTCGCACAGCAAATCATTCTCTATCGGTCTTGTCATAAAGAGTAATCAAAAGACCGAGATTTGCTTTAGGGAATTTCATTTAGTTTATCAATGGGGACAGTGCAGCCTAATTAAAAGGCTAAGACAAAGCGAAGCATATTCATGCATCGCTCATCCTGCTTTCAGCACGTAATCTTTAAAGCTTATTCACTTATAGTAGCAGAAAGCTCTTCTGGTTCTATTTGAATACTAAACGCTTTTCCACGTTCTTCTTCAAAGTGTACGAGTTTTTGAATGGTGGCATCACTAAACACATGTCCCTCGGGAAGGATAAGGATGTGACTATCGTTATACAAATTTTGGGCTAGTACCATGCCTGCTTTGAGCTGCGAGGCTTTCAATGATGTAGAAAGCAGTTTAGATGTCGTTACATCTTCTGCTTCGAGCAACAGGTCCAAAAATTCACCGTCATAGCGGGTGTTTCTGTGCTTTTTCATTTCTAGTTTGGCATCGCGAGGGCTCATTTCGATGCCGCTCATTCTGCCAGTTACTAAGCGCCAGTAATCTCGGGCTATGGCCAAGATACGCGCGCCAGCAGGTATTTCTTTTGCAACTTTGTTATACAAGCCTGAGCCATTATAGTGCTCGAACTGAAATTCAATAATGTCAGAAACTTGATGTAGTTCGTGCGCCGGAGCAAGTATTAACGCAGCCTGCTTGGTTTGCGATAGATAGTTTTGCTGCTGTTGATATTTAAGTTTTGAAAAAGGCGCCTTAAAATCTTCGCTTTCAAGCCCTAGTAACCCAAGCTCGCAGATAAGCCCCGCATAACGCACCTGTTTGATTTCTTCTTTCTCTAACCGAGCAATACGCGCCAGTTTTGATGCCAACTCGCTAACCTCAATGGCAAACTTACCATTAATGTCAGGGTTAATGCTTATCACGTTGAACAGCACCTGCTCCATTGCAAGGTTGTGTTTTTCGATTTTATTTAGCGCCGCTTTTATTTGGCGCGTGCGCTTTTGAACCACTTGTTCTAGTGAGGCATTTACGTCGCGTAGCTTTTTATTTTGCAGTCGTGTTAGTTTTTGTAGACGAAGGTTTTCCGCCTTTAACTTAACTCGCTCTAAGCCTTCTTCTACAACAGCGATAAGCTCTTGGTTGTCCCATGGCTTTTGCAGGTAACGGTGTATCTTGCCTTGGTTTACAGCTTTAATTGTTGACTCAATGTCGGCATAGCCGGTGAGCACAACTCTAAAAGTCTCGGGATAATTGATAGCGACCTGTTCGAGTAATTCCGCACCTGACATCTGCGGCATTTTCATGTCAGAAATAACTACATGAACATCGTGTTTACTCATTAAATCTAACGCTTTGGCACCACTATCAGCAAGCAGTAAGGTGATGTCCATAGTGAACAGCGCACGCTTAATAGCGCGAAGGATATTCGGCTCGTCGTCGACAAATAGAACCGTGTAGGTCGTGGCTTGTTCTGTAGTAGGCTCTGTCATAAATTATTATCCTTATAAGCGACGTTACAACTATTACACGCAATGCTGCTTGATAACACTATTAGTTGCTTCATCCTTCGCTCTCTAATGTTTTGTCTGAGTGTGAAACAAGGGGGAGCGCTAACGTAAATATGCTTCCTTCTCCCTCTTTGCTGGTGGCTGAGAGCGTGCCGCCATGCTCCTGAGCAATGCCAAACGAAATTGAAAGACCTAAGCCAGTGCCTTGCCCTTCAGGTTTAGTTGTAAAAAATGGATTGAAGAGTTTGTCTAAATGACTTGATGGAATACCGCAGCCAGTGTCTTCTACACGAAGCTCGACAAACTTGCCCGCAGTACAGGTGGTAATAGTTACCTTACCGTTCTTACCCGTGCTCTCTATCGCTTGTCCCGCGTTAATGAGTAAGTTGGTAACAACTTGAGAAACCTTGCCTACATTCATGGCAACGTCAGGGACTTTGCCTAAATGCGTTTCAACAGTACAAATATACTTTAATTGGTTGTTCACCATGGCAAGGGTAGTGCGTACACAATCATTAATGTTGTGCTGCTGCATGTGGTCACTGTCTACACGAGAGAATAGCTTTAACCCTTTTACAATTTCAGCAACCCGACTTAAACCGTCTCTCGAATCGCTGAGAAGGTCGGTGATATCTTCATTGATAAACGCCATATCCTGATTAGCTAACATTTTTTCTAGTTCTGACAAGGCAGAAGCACGCTTACCCTCGTCTTGCTCATTAAGGACCGCGTTAATTTGTGAAAATATCATTTGGTAGGTAGCAACGTACTCACTTAAGGTGGATATGTTGCTGCTGACAAAACCGACAGGATTGTTAATTTCATGGGCGACACCCGCTGCGAGCTGGCCAACTGACGCCATCTTCTCAGCTTGAAGTAGTTGTACCTGGGTCTCTTTTAGATCTTTATTGGCCTCTTGGAGTTGATAGTTTTTCTGATGCAGCAATGCGGTTCTATCCTGAACCTTTTCTTCAAGTAGCGTGTTAAGCTCTTTAAGCTCATCTTGCGCGTATTGACGCTGCGCATGTTCTTCTTTCAAACGCTCAACCAGTTGATTAAATGCCTCTGCCAGTTCGCTTAACTCATCAGTGCCGCGCACGGGAACAAAAACATCTTGATAGCTGTTGTTTTTCACTGCATCACCTAAACATTTAGCGCCTTCGTGTAATTGATGAAGTTGCGACATCAGGTAAGAGCCAAGTAAGTAAGAGCACAATCCGACCAAAATAAATTCTAGAAAAGCCAGTGTAACTGTCCAGTTTCTCACCCTCGATACTGATTCAGTTACTGAAGCAATGTTAAGCCCAATCTCTACATAGCCGTACAAAGTCCTGTTCACCATGATGGGGGCTCGGGTGTCGTAAATACCATCATCAGCGTCCGAAACACTTGTGTCGGCAGTAAAAGGGCGGTTTAGTGCGTTGGTGTTCCCCTTTTCTACGAAAACTCTGCCTAATTTGTCTTTAACTTTGACGTAAGCAATATTGGGGTTGGTAAGAATTTCTGAGACGTCGGCATCTAGAGCTGCAAGGTCGTAGCTTAAAAAGGCATTTTTTGTCGTCGAAACAAAAAGGGCAACCGTGGTGTCGGCTGACTTCTTTATGTTACTATCGACAAGGTCATTAAGTAGCTGAAACACCGTCACAATGAGCACTAGCAGCAAAAGCGCTGCTATTGATGCGATGCCTGTTATTGTTTTTATACGCAACGACAGTTTCATACGAGTCTACTCATAAATGCGGCCTCGATAGCGACGCTATTCCCAATGCTCTCACGTCGTCCCAATCACTGTCGTTTGACGCTATAAAGCCGTTAAACCCAATACCTTTTAAAATCCAAGACTTACTTGTGTCATTCGACAAAGCAAGTAATGCATTAAGAATAGCTTGTCTGTCAGCGAGTGCCATATTTGGATGGGTTGCGATAGCATGAGGCGTATAACCTTTGCTCTTCCAAAGGACACGTAATTCTTGTTTAACGTCGTCAGGTGAACTGTTAAGCGTACGGACAATGCCACCCCCAGCATTGAAAAAGCCCCGTTGTACTGCGAGGTACACAGAGTCATGAGAATTGACGTAGCGCGGTACAAAAGCAATGCTTTTCATCCGCAAGTGAGCGCTTGTGATAATTGTGGCAGCAAACGCAGCTGGCGCTGGGAAGGCTACTTCGGTACCGCTTAAGTCATCCAGAGATCGTATGGGGCTGTCTTTATGTACAACAAGTAAGCCGCGAATTTCTTTATCGCGTTGGCGCGCAAGCGCGCGGTATCCCGCAGATTCATTAAAGACCACAAAGTGGTAGGGGTTCATGTAGGCAATATCATATTTGCCGTCGGCGAGATTCGCCTCGAAGGTGGGAATGTCTTTTGCAGTTTTAAAATCAATCTCAAAACCGGTGTAATTGCTCACATAGTCGATTAAGGGTTGCCATGTTTCAGCCATTTTCTTGGCAGACTGCTGAGGTACAACAGCAAAAGTAAGGGGTTTAGCATTTGTCGGTAATGCGCAAACACCTACAAGCAAACTTAAAAGAGCGAATCGCGATAACCAAGCCATAATGTCACTCCCTTTAAATCGATTTACATCGACATAAACTGCTCAAGGACCATTGTTAAGTCATGATTTGAGAACGGCTTTTGTAAGGTGGCATCAGCCCCTATCTCAAGCGCGCGCTCCAGGCTAATTTCATCGAGTGCCGATATGACCACAATTTTGAGATCTTTATATTTACTTTGATCTCGCGTGAATTCGATAACGCTGTAACCGTCCATGCCTGGCATACTTAAATCAAGGGTCATGACTTTGGGCTCGTATTGGCTCAGCATAATCCCCGCTTGGAAGCCGCCTGTAGCGATATACGACTCATAACCCGCCCGTCTGGCCACGCGCTGAATAGACTTGGCAACTGGCATTTCATCGTCAACAATTAATATTGAGGGCGTGGCAATGCCTTTCAATGAATCGGGAATTGGCATGTCGTGTCGTTCAAGAAAGGCGACAAAATCTTCTACTAATACTCTGTTGTTTCCACGCCCAGGAAGTTTGAAGCCTTTCAGCTTACCGCTTTCGATCCATCGAATTACGGTGCGCAGATTTACATCGCAATACGAGGCTATTTCGCCTGAGGTCAACGTTTTCATATCTATGCCTTGTAGATTTATTAATCGAAATTATAGACGCTGAACAGCGAAGGGACAAAGTAGACAAAAGGATGAAATGTGACATTTGTGACAGCGCTTAGTAGAGGTGGCTGTGTTGTTCAGTTTTTATGAGGGGCATCAAGAAAAACGGTGCAGCGGCATTCATTGAATTCGTAAATATAGGCAATAATCATGATCCATGCACGTTAACGGCAAGTAAGTTCAAAATAGGTCAACAGTGGCTAAAACAATAGCTTGCTTTTAATCAGCGAAGCCCCATCATTATTCTATCAACGTGTTAAGAGTGAAAAAGATTATGACAACCCCTGCAATTGAAATGGTAGATGGTCTACCAATTTTTTCTGCTATTGAACCTGCCTCTATCAAGCCTGCAATTGAAAAAGCCATTGCGGCGTGCAAAAGCGAAATAGATGAGGTCGTGGCGTCGAAAGATTACTCTTACCAGAATTTAGTGCTGCGCCTTGAAGAGGCCGATGATCGTTTAAGTAAAATATTTTCACCCGTTTCTCATATGAATAGCGTGGTGAGCAGCGATGAATTGCGTGAAGCCCACGATGCGTGTTTACCATTATTATCTGAATACGGAACTTGGGTAGGCCAGCACGAAGGCCTTTACAATGCTTACGCTTCCCTCAAAGCGTCTGACGAATTTGCGACTCTAAGCGAAGAGCAGCAGAAAGTGATTGAAAACGCCGTTCGCGATTTCACATTGTCAGGTGTAGCGCTTCCCGCAGAGCAAAAGAAGCGTTTTGCAGAGATTCAGGCAAAGCTTAGCGAGCTATCATCAACCTTTTCCAATAATGTGATGGACGCCACTATGGGCTGGACTAAACACATTACCGATGAAGCTGAACTTGCCGGTATGCCAGAGTCAGCCCTTGAAGCAGCGGCGCAAGCTGCGCACCAAAAAGACTTACAAGGCTGGTTGTTTACGTTAGACATTCCGTCTTATTTGCCAGTCATGCTTTACGCCGATAATCGCGAACTTCGCGAAGAAATGTATCGCGCCTATGCAACAAAAGCGTCTGATCAAGGCCCTAATGCGGGTAAGTGGGATAACACCGATATAATCAAAGAAACCTTAACGCTGCGTACTGAACTGGCTGAATTGTTAGGTTTTTCAAGTTATGCAGAGCGTTCACTAGCGACTAAAATGGCAGACTCTACCGATCAGGTCATCGGTTTCTTACGTGATTTGGCGGCTAAGTCTAAGCCTCAGGCAGAGAAAGAGCTTGAAGAAGTACGAGCGTACGCGAAAGACAAGCATGGTGTCAGCGAGCTAGCGGCATGGGATTTACCGTATTACAGCGAGAAACTGAAACAGGAAAAGTACACGATTTCTGATGAAATGCTTCGGCCTTATTTCCCTGAAGATAAAGTGCTGTCTGGTTTATTCGAAGTTGTACATCGCCTGTACGGCTTAAAAATTATTGAGCAGCCTGGCATTGATACATGGCATAAAGATGTACGTTACTTCACCATTACTGACGATGCTGATGTGATGCGCGGCAGCTTTTACCTAGACTTATACGCACGAGCTAAAAAGCGTGGCGGCGCATGGATGGATGAATGTCGAGTTCGTCGTGAAAAAATGAATGGCGAATTGCAGCTACCCGTTGCGTACCTTACCTGTAATTTCAACGCACCTGTAGGGGATAAGCCAGCGCTATTCACCCACGATGAAGTGGTGACCATGTTCCATGAGTTTGGTCATGGGATCCATCACATGCTTACTAAAATGCGCGTAGCGGGTGTATCCGGTATTAACGGTGTGCCATGGGATGCGGTTGAACTGCCAAGTCAGTTTTTAGAAAACTGGTGCTGGGAAGAAGACGCGCTTAACTTTATCTCTGGTCACTATGAAACTGGCGAACCGCTTCCTGCTGATTTACTGGAGCGTATGCTTGCTGCACGGGATTACCAGTCAGCGATGCAGATGGTACGCCAGCTTGAATTCAGTCTTTTCGATTTCTTACTGCATAGCGAAAAAGGCAGTGAGGTAGACGTACAGGGCACATTGGATAAAGTGCGTGAAGAGGTGGCCGTGGTCATTCCTCCATCGTTTAACCGTTTCCAAAACGGCTTTGGTCACATATTTGCTGGTGGATACGCAGCGGGCTATTACAGCTATAAGTGGGCCGAGGTGCTTTCTGCCGACGCGTACAGCAAGTTTGAAGAGGATGGCATTTTTAACCGCGATACGGGCAAAGCGTTCTTAGAAAACATTTTAGAAATGGGCGGCAGTAAGCCTCCTATGGACTTGTTTGTTGCTTTTAGAGGGCGCGAGCCCCAAGTTGACGCTTTGCTTCGTCACAGCGGTATTAAAGGCTAGGCACACATGAAAGAGTCTAAGTTAGAGTCTTTTCAATCTATCTACCGCCGAGCGTGCGAGCGCAAAGGCGGTGAAAGGGTGCTTGAAGCCATGCTCCAAGCACCGCTTTCTAAAGCGCAAATTGAAGCAATTCCTGACGACCGTTTTTTAGCGGCGATGACCAAAAAAGTGTTCCAGTCAGGCTTCGTGTGGCGAGTTATTGAGCAAAAGTGGCCCGACTTTGAAACCGTGTTTTTCGGGTTCGACATTGATAAAGTGTTGTTGATGCCCGATGAAATGTTAGAGCAAAAAGCGTCAGATAAGCGCATTGTTCGCAACTATAAAAAAGTGATGACAGTGCGTGACAATGCCATGATGATCAAAGACGTAGCCCTGGAGCACGGTAGCTTTGGTAAGTTCGTAGCAGGCTTTGAAAAAGACAATATCACTGAGCTTTGGGCGTTTTTGAAAAAACGCGGTGCGCGATTAGGCGGTAACACCGGCCCCTACATGCTTCGTGCACTAGGCATAGACACGTTTTTATTCTCTCGTGACGTGGAAGATTACTTGCGAAAGAATGAAATTATCGACGGTGGCTTAACCTCGAAAAAGTCGCTGTCGGCGGCCAATGCGGCATTTGCGCAATGGCATGAGGAAAGTGGCCGTTCTTTGCAAGAGATCAGTGCGATTGTTGCCTATAGTTGGGGCACAAACAATCAGGTAGCGTAGAGCAAGCTGCTCTAGTCTTCTAAACAAGCGAGCTTGTGCCTTGCAGGCTCCGCTTTTGTAAAGGTCAAAGGCTTGATTTACATCAGGAGACAGTCAGGCATAAAGCTTTTGCTTGAGCACACAATCCTATACACTTCGGCATTAATAAAAATATTCAAATTACAGGACTGTCATGAGCGACAATCAAACTCCCGCTACGCAAGCAGACTCTGCAATCGACAATGCTACTGAGCACACAACGCACTTTGGTTTCAAACAGGTGGATAAAGGGCAAAAAGCCTCTTTAGTTGCTAATGTTTTTGACTCTGTTGCAGCAAAGTACGACGTAATGAACGATCTTATGTCGATGGGAGTGCATCGTTTATGGAAGCGTTTCACAATAGACTGCAGCGGTATTCGCACGGGCAATAAAGTATTGGATATTGCCGGTGGTACTGGCGATTTAACCGCTAAGTTTTCACGTTTGGTAGGTCCTACAGGGCGCGTAACCCTTGCCGATATCAACTTGTCTATGCTGAAAGTAGGCCGTGATAAGCTTCGCGATCGCGGCTTGGTAAGCAACATCGATTATGTGCAAGCTGACGCGGAAGCACTGCCTTTCCCCGACAACCATTTTGATGTGGTGACCATGGCATTCGGCCTTCGCAACGTAACGGAAAAGCAAAACGCGCTTAATTCTATTTTTCGCGTGTTAAAACCAGGCGGCCGTTTACTGGTATTAGAATTTTCTAAGCCTACGTCAGAGCAGCTCAGCAAACTTTACGATATGTACTCGTTTCACATTTTGCCAAAAATGGGTCAGCTAGTGGCGAACGATGCAGAAAGCTACCAATACCTTGCGGAAAGCATACGTATGCACCCAGATCAAGAAACCTTGAAGGGGATGTTCGAGCAGGCTGGCTTCGAGCAATGTGATTACCAAAACCTGACTGGCGGTATTGTAGCGCTACATAGAGGTTATAAGTTTTAATGCCTACTTCTGCGCTGGTTACCGCAACGGCTGAATCGGTTTTAAACAAGTTGCTGTCTTTAGACGAAGACAGCGAAGTAAGGCTAAAAGCGCTTGCTGGCGCCAGGCTTACCGCGTTCATTTCGCCGCTTCCTTATGGTATTACGCTGTCGTTTTCTGACCGTATTGACGTACTCAGCGAACAAGGCTCGTTTGAAGACGCCGTCGCGTCCCTTGGGCCGAAAGACTGTTGTATTAAAGCGTCGCTACAAACCTTGCCAGAGTTAAAAGAAACCAGCCAGTTGACTCGTCTTATTCAGCAAAAGGCCCTCTTTTTGGAAGGAGAGCTCAATGTTGCTCAGCAGGTCAGTGCCTTGTTTCAGCAGCTCGATATCGACATTGAAGAGTTGCTGGCACAAAAGACCAACGATGTTATTGCCCATCAGACCGTGAAAACGGTGAAAACCGTGCATGAGAAGTCGATGTCAGCACTAGCGTCCATGGCGAAGGTATTCGGCAACGCCGTAGTAGAAGAAAAGCAGCTTGCTGCACACAAGCTGGCGGTTATGCACTTTAGTGACGAAGTTAATGCGCTTCGCGATCGAGCAGAAAGTGCCGATGCGAGACTGCGCCGCCTAGAAGAAAAATTTAAGTAAGATTGAGAGAAACAGGCTTATAAATGCGTATTGTTAGGTTATACCGAATTAACAAGGTATTGTTGGAACACGGCTTAGACGAACTTATTCCAGCAAAGTGGTTACCCTGGTACGCGCGGGCTATGCGTCATACCATTTTTTGGGTGCGAAACAAGCACAAGGGCAAGTCAGCCGGCGAGCGTATTACCCTTGCACTACAAAACCTTGGGCCTGTTTTTATTAAATTCGGCCAAATGCTCTCTACCCGCCGAGACTTGCTTCCTCCTGCCATTGCTAACGAACTTGCTCGTTTGCAAGACAAAGTTCCGCCATTTTCATCTGACGCTGCACAAGACATTATCAAGCAAGCGCTAGGGCTTTCTGATTTAAACGAATTATTCAGTGAATTTGAAAAAGCGCCGCTGGCGTCTGCCTCTATAGCCCAAGTTCACGCGGCAAAGTTGAAGCATAACAACGAAGACGTCGTGGTAAAGGTATTGCGCCCAGATATTCGCGATACCATCGTGGCGGACATGGAGCTTTTATTTAGCTTGGCTAACGTGCTTCAACGCTGGCTTCCTGACGGCAAACGTCTGCGTCCTGTCGAAGTGGTTGTGGAATACCGCAAGACCATTGTTGATGAGCTTGATTTACTGCGTGAATCTGCAAATGGTATTCAGTTAGGGCGGAACTTTGAAGGCTCAGACGCCTTATACGTACCTAAAATTTACAGTGACTACTGTCGCAGCAATGTGTTGGTTATGGAGCGTATTTACGGTCTGCCAATCTCAAATATAGACGCATTACTTACCCAAAATACCAATATGAAAAAATTGGCCGAGCGCGGTGTGGAAGTTTTCTTCACTCAGGTATTTCGCGACAGTTTTTTCCATGCAGACATGCACCCGGGCAATATCTTTGTATCTACCGAACACCCTGAAAACCCCAAATATATCGCCATCGATTTCGGTATTGTGGGTACGCTAAACCGCGAAGATAAGCGCTATTTGGCTGAAAACTTTATTGCCTTCTTCAACCGCGACTATCGCAAAGTCGCCCAGCTTCACGCTGACTCAGGTTGGGTGCCACAAGACACCAACATCGATGAATTTGAGATGGCCATTCGAACCGTATGTGAGCCGATATTTCAAAAGCCACTTGCTGAAATTTCCTTTGGTAACGTGTTGCTACAGCTTTTTAATACGGCACGACGTTTCAATATGGTGGTTCAGCCACAGCTTGTGCTACTGCAAAAAACATTGCTGTATATCGAAGGATTAGGCCGTCAGTTGTATCCTCAGCTCGACCTTTGGAAAACCGCTAAGCCGTTTCTTGAAAACTGGATGAAAGAGCAGATTGGCTTTACCGCCATGATGGGGAAGGTGAAAGACAACTTACCTTTCTGGTCTGAAAAACTACCTGAAATGCCAGATCTGCTGTACGACAGTTTACAGCAGATGAAGCGCTTGCCATTGCAACAACAAAGGGCACATTTGGCACTGCTCCAAGAGCAAAAGAAAACAACTCAGACCACTCATTTAAGCGTAGTGGGCGCCACTTTTGTGTTAATGACAGCAATACTGCCAATGTACGATTTATCATGGTATTTCCCTGCAAGTACAGGTGTAATTGGCGCAATTTGCTGGTATTTGGCCTGGCGGAAAGGGCATTAATTTTTGTTACGCTGCGGTGAAATATTTATGAAATCCGTAGTTTATCAATTAATTTGTATAGTAATCGTCCCGAAGAGTGTTATAGTGGCTATGGCTCTAAGCCAAAGTCTTTAAATAGACGCGATTTTGTATTATTTGCTATATGTTAAACCACTCGAGTTACCCGGTAATTTGTTGTAAGTTGTTTGTCCATTCGTAAGTAAGACCCAATACTCCGCCAATTTAAAGACTCTAAAGAACTTAGTTACACGCGCTTATGCGCAATTTAATACGATATTTGAGGTCTATACGACATGTCTAAAGTTACAGGCACAGTTAAGTGGTTCAACGCTGATAAAGGTTACGGTTTTCTAACTCAAGATAACGGCGGTAAGGACGTATTCGTTCATTTCCGTGCGATCATCTCTGACGGTTACAAAACGCTTCCAGAAGGTCAGCGAGTAGAATTTGAAGTTGAAGAAGGTCAAAAAGGTCTTCAAGCTGCTAACGTGCAAGCTATCTAAGAATTCAAAAACGGCGGTCATTTGACCGCCGTTTTTCTTTCTAATATCTGTATTTCCACACCCACGCTAAACGCGCGACAAAGCTTTTAGTCCATACCGCTTTTGGTATATATCATTTCTAACGAATAACGCTTTCACCAATAGCTAGTCTACTGCGTCGCTATCGCCATCCTCTCTCGGCTACACCACATAAGCACTCGTTCACCCCAATAAATTTGAAGCTCGCAGCATATTCCTAATATCAGTACGCCACGGTATTGCGTAGTCATAGCGTTTAATGCTTTACTCATTACAACGCCCATTTGGGTAATACTAGTCCGCACAGTTAATTACCCACTCAGCGAGACTCAAAGTGTTCGTAATCGCGGCGATAATACGTCTACAGGGAGTGCTAAATGCGCATGACATCAGCTATTCGATCTTCATTGGCCACCGCGCTACTTATTCTAAGTTCAAACCTTGCTTATGCTGCTCAGGCAAATGGACAAGTCGATGAGCAGGGTGTTTTAGCAATGGTGCTTAATACTGAAATCCGTATGGCAGACGTCGTGCCTAGTGAAGAAGAACGTAAAAACTTGAAGCAGCAAGCGAAAGACAATTACGCAGGTATGCTTGATTATGTGGTCCGTGTAAATGCGTCTAACAGAATTTATGAGCTTGTTTTAGAGGACTATGCAAAACAAAAAGGCATAACGGTTAATCAAACACTGGTAAGCAGGTTTATCGAGAAGTTTGAAGGTCAGGTTTCAAGTGAAACGGCAACGAAACCCATTAAAGAGATAGCGGCCAAGCAGGTTATACAGTTTCAAACAGAAAAAGCGATGTATGAAGAGTTTGGAGGGCGTGTTATCTTTCGCCAGTCTAACCCGCAAATGCCGATTGACGCTTACAACACACTGCTATCTCGCTATCGCGATGCAGGTAAACTTAGCATAATAGACGAGGACTTGCGGGATGCATTTTGGGATGTATTCACGCCTCCCTTTCAGTACGAAATTGCACCAGAAAATGTCGACTTTAATCAGCCTTGGTGGCTTTAAATAGCCTCCATAAAAGAAAAGCGCCTGACGTATTTCGCTGAAAAACTAAGAACACGGAAATAAAGGGCTACATCTCACTATGCGTAGTGAAAAAACAAGCGGTATAGACACAATAGATAAAGCCATTTTGGCCATGCTACAGAATAACGCTGACACGCCTGTCGCAGAAATCGCTGAGCAAATTGGGCTTACGGTAACGCCCTGCTGGCGGCGTATTCAAAAGCTAGAAGAGAAGGGCATAATCTCTAGGCGAGTAGCGCTGTTGCAAGCAAAACACCTGGGGCTGGCCATGACCGTTTTCGTGCAAGTAAAAGCGGGCAGACATGATGGAAAGTGGCTGGCAAGTTTCGCCAAGCACGCCGCGTCATTTGATGAAGTTGTTGAATGTTATCGTATGTCTGGCGAATACGATTACCTGCTAAAAGTCCTCGTTACCGATATGGATTGCTTTGATCATTTTTATAAGCGATTGGTTAACGGTATAGAGTTTTCCGACGTCACTTCAAGCTTTGCAATGGAGCAGATTAAGTACACAACCTCGGTACCGTTAAACCACATTTAAAATCCAAAAAAAAGGGGCCGGTTTGATGGGCCCCATATAAATTAATGATTTTGGTCTTCAACGTGCTGGTCGGCAAATATCTTGGATTTCTTTTTGATTTTACATCCTAAGATACGCTGCGCATTTTTACGGCCGATATAGTGAGCGACTGTGTAGGGGTGCGCGCGCTTGAAGAACCGTGAGAACGAATGGAATACATTTTCCATGGTATTGGCTCCTTCTATTAAAAATTGCCCCAAATAAAATATAGTAATATTACAGTTTGATGTCAACAAAATATTTAACGGTAAGTAACGTTTAAATTTTGATCACACCTAAAGGGTAGACTAGCTAACGCTAAACATCCTCTAATCATTGGTATACATTGTTCGAGGGAAAGGATCATATTTTGATCGCAGGTTTTCAGATCGAGTTCGTGGATTGGGGATACTGGTCGCCGCAAATGCCCCAAGCACAGGAAAGGCGTCGGGAACCGCAAGAAACTCGCAATGTACAGCGTTTAGTATAGCGCTGAATAGAAAGTGAACACCATTGAATTTCAATGATGTTCACTATTGTTTCAAGTAATTGGGATCTGCTGCGATCCCATTAACAAAGGCTAGTAGTAAGAAAGCTTCTCTGATTTACCGGAGAATATCTTATATACCATGGCCGTATAAGCCAAAATAATAGGTACTACAATAACTACGCCAACAAGCAAGAAGCGCAGAGAGCTTGCATCACTAAGCGCATCCATCACCGTCATCTGTCCAGGGATGATAAACGGATAGTAGCTTATGCCAAATGCGGTGAAACAAAGTAAAAATACTAGAAGGGCAATAAAGAACGGAAGCCATTCGCCTTTCCCTTGTGCATCAGGCAGTTTTTTAAGCAACACACCACATAGTGCTAAGAGCGCAAAACACGCTACTGGAATAGCGAAAAGCACATAGCCCCAAGGAGCAGACAACCATAAATCTCGCACGTCATCGTGTAAGGTTAGGTTTGCGATACTTACCGCGACAATCCCTACTGCCAGTACCCCTAAACCTCTTCTGGCCCAGTAATACGCTTTTTGTTGAAGCTCACCTTCGCCTTTAAGTATTAACCAGCACGAGCCAATAAACGCATAAGCAGCCGTAACACCAAATGCAGCGAGAAGTGCAAAGCCTTGCGCCCAAATATCTGTGCGAAGCCCCGTCACGTATATACCTAACATATACCCTTGAGCTAATGTGGTTAAAAGCGAACCGTATTTGAATACCATGTCCCACTTACGCTTTTTCACCTGTACAACCTTGGCGCGAAAATCGAACGCTACGCCGCGCAAAATAAGCCCTAATAACATGAAGGTTGCAGGCAAGTACAAGGTTTGTAAAAACTCACTATGGGCTTCAGGGAAAGCAATAAGCAGTAGACCTATGGCGAGCACAAGCCACGTCTCATTAGCATCCCAGTAAGGGCCTATGGAGGCTATCATGTCATCGCGAAACGCTTCTGTTCTTGGCGGAATAAGTACACCCACACCCAAGTCGTAGCCATCTAAAATGGCGTACAGCAATACAGATAGACCAAGTAAACCCACATAAATATTTCCGAGCATTTCTGCTGATACATTTTCAAACATGTTTGCTCTCCTTAAACCGTGCTTGGGTCTGGGTCAGTAGGTTGCATTTTTGCCTTGGCAATTTCGCGCTCTTCCGTCGTTATCTCTTCAATTTCAACGGCTCTTCTGCACATCAACATAAGTGTTCCCATATATGCGATTAGAAGCACCGTATAAATAACAAGATAGAGCGTGAAGGACAGAGCAATATTCGCCGGTGGTAACTGGGTAACGGCATCAGCGGTTCTTAATACACCGCTTACCAAATAGGGCTGGCGGCCTATTTCCGTTACGTACCAGCCTGCTAACGTAGCAATCCAGCCGCTAAACGCCATGCCTGCAAACGTGCGTTTAAGCCAAATTGGGAAGTCTTTTTTGCGCATAAGATAAAGACTGCCAAGCCATGACACAGCAAGCATTAACATACCCATTCCCACCATAACCCTAAAACCGAAGAAAACAGGAGCAACGGGCGGATGCTCTCCTTCAAACTCATTTAACCCTTTAATCTCGCCTTTAAGTTCGTGAGTAAGAATTAAACTCGCACCATAGGGAATGGGAATTTCAAAATGATTCTCTTTGCTTTCTTCGTCAGGAATTGCAAAAAGCAACAAAGGTGCGCCTTCAGTGGTTTCCCAAAGTCCTTCCATCGCCGCTACTTTCTGAGGCTGATGCTCAAGCGTATTTAAACCATGCATGTCACCAGCAAAAATTTGTAGCGGGATTAACACTGCCGCCGTATAGGTGGCGGTTTTAAGCGCGAGCTTAGGTGCAAGCTTGTCGTCGCCTTTAAGCATGCGGTAGGCCGAAAGCCCAGCTATCAGGAAGCTGGCCGTCAGTCCAGACGCTAACATCATATGTACAAAGCGGTAAGGGAAAGATGGGTTAAAGATAATTTCTTTCCAGTTTGTGGCATACACTACACCGTCGACCACTTCAAAACCCTGCGGTGTTTGCATCCAGCTATTTAAGGCTAATATCCAGAACGCAGAAGTAGTGGTGCCAAGTGCAACAATAAGGGTTGAAGCCGTATGCAGCCAGTTCGGAACACGGCGTATGCCAAACAGCATGATGCCTAAAAACGTGGCTTCTAAGAAAAAGGCGGTAAGTACCTCATAACCTAACAGTGGCCCCGCCACATTACCTACTTTCTCCATAAATCCAGGCCAGTTAGTACCAAACTGAAATGACATGGTGACGCCGCTTACTACACCCAAGGCGAAGCTTAGGGCAAATACACGTACCCAAAAGCGATACATACGCATCCACACAGGGTGACCTGAAATATTAGAGCGCAGCTTAAAGTAAAATAGAAACCAGCCCATCGCCATGGTGATGGTTGGAAACAAAATATGAAAACTAATATTTAACGCAAATTGTAAACGAGACAGCAAGAATGCATCCACAGAAGGCCCCCTTAGTTAACGCTGTTTTTCCCCGGAAGTAGCTTGTCCTTAAGCTCAAGCATACGGCCCACGCCAGAACCCAACTTCATCAACGTGTTTAACTTTTCAGGCCCAAGATTTTGAAGCTCTTCAGACCATGCCGTAATTGATTCGAGTAAATCGTGAATTTCGTTCAGTTTATGTTGTGCATTTGCCTCTTTTTCATTGGCAGGTGCGTCAAGCAACAAATCACGCAGTAGACTCATGGTTGGGTCTATCTCGCGCTTTCTTCGTTCTTCGAATACTCTATTGGCCAATGTCCAAATATCGCCAGCCGGAATAAAAAACTCTTTTCTCTCACCAGGAACAAGATGCTGTTTAACTAAGCGCCATGACTGAAGCTCTTTTAAACCCATGCTGGTATTGCCTCTGGATATGTTGAGCGCATCTGCAATTTCCTGCGCCGAAATGGGCTCTTCGTTTAAAACAATAAGCGCAAGAATTTGCCCAACTGTTCTGTTGAAACCCCAACGACTTCCCATTTCGCCAAAGTGCATAACCGCAGATGTAATTAAAGGCGTCATTTTCATTTTT